>ENA-UPTF01000008-UPTF01000008.1-marine-metagenome-genome-assembly--contig:-NODE-8-length-129773-cov-5.172318_pt1 | contig 129773 bp, 123 predicted proteins | sample MGYA00238166_ERZ767019 | MGnify/ENA primary metagenome ERZ767019 (study PRJEB28930, sample SAMN06266391) | marine metagenome | isolation source: Sea water from 250 m depth | place: Atlantic Ocean... | reverse complement strand
CTAACCTAATAATAGGGAATGAAAGCCCATCCCATTTTCGAAAATTATTCTGTTTTATGTCTTGAGAACATTAACTCCTACTTCAGCTCCAACTGAAACAACGCCACCTTTTTCAACAAAAGCAAGAAGGCCTCGCTTACCGTCAATCTCACCTTTTAAACCTGGTCGTAGTTCGTCCATGCGAGCACATGGTTCGCAATCTCCCGTGATTTCCAGGATCACATCGCCTCCCAATGAAACTTTATCCCCAGCTGATATAGACGAGAAATCCAATCCTGCTACCGTGACATTCTCACGTACTTGACCTGGCAAAAGATCAAAATGCCTCAACGTTTCTGAATCCATAATCAAAACTTGCCTATTCGATCTTCGTCCGTCAGTGCGCAGATGTCTGTCTCCTTCCAGACCTTGCCCTGTAATGAAATTAGCCTCATTGACCTCTTTCATTGGATCCCGACTTCCCACACATAATCGCATTGAAATTATTGAACCCGACATATTAAACAGCCTCCAGGAATAAGTTCACACTTAGAGCCTCATTCTACACCCTATTAGAAATTGTTGGCGTTGTATAATCGCCCCAATTCACAGATCAAGGTCACTCAGAAAAGGATAGTGTTATGGATTCACAAGTAACAATTGGAGACGGCAATTTTAAATATAAGGTGCTGGAGAATTGGGAACAGATGCCAGAGGGTTACTCATGGCCAGAAACTGCCGGTGTAGCAACAGATGCAGACGATAACGTTTACGTTTTTAATCGCGGGGAACATCCTATGATGGTTTTCGATAAAGACGGCAATTTTTTAAGATCGTGGGGAGAAGGCATATTCACGAGAGCACATGGAGTGAGTCGAGGCCCGGACAACACTCTGTATTGTACGGATGATGGGGACCACACAGTTAGACAATGTACACTGGACGGCAAGGTCCTGATGACTATAGGAAACCCTGGAAATGCTTCTGATTTATTTAGTGGGAACCCTTTTAATAGATGTACTCATACTGCTACGGACCCAGACAACGGAGATATTTTTGTAACAGATGGTTATGGAAACTCTCGAATCCATAAATATTCTCCCGATGGAAACCTGCTTGATTCGTGGGGGGCACCAGGAACAGGAGAAGGGGAATTTAACATTATTCATAATATAGCCACAGATCAAAATGGCTATATTTACATTTGCGACAGGGAAAATCACCGCGTACAAGTTTTTGACAAAAACGGGAATTTCGAGGCGGCTTGGTCGAATGTACATCGCCCATGCGCAATATACATAGATGCAGAACAGAGAGTATATGTTGCTGAATTAGGTTACGGGAACAATGTCAGCAAGAATGTTCCAAATATTGGTCCTAGGGTCAGTGTATTAGATCAATCTGGTAAGGTACTGGAAAGAATAGGACATATGGGATATGGCTTTGAGACCGGTCAATTCGCCGCCCCTCATGGATTATGCCTTGACTCCAACTTGAGCATATATGTGGCTGAAGTGGCAAGGACAAATATGAGCCACTACACCACACCCCCCGATGTTCTAAGAAGTTTCCAAAAACTAGTCAAAGCCTAGTAACCGTCAATCGTAGATGCTAACCTACGCCAAACAGATTTATAAAAAGAATAATTTGCCGAAGGAGGATGGTAATGGCAGCAACCCAAGCACACACTAAAATGGCTCAGCGGATGAGCGAAGCCGGGTCCAAATTTCTAAACAGTCTTTCTCAAGATCAAAAAGGGAAGGCTTGCTTCGAATATCTCGACGGAGAAAGAATATTTTGGTACTACCCTCCAATGAATCGGCACGGATTGGCACTCCGAGACATGGAATCTAACCAGAGGGAGTTGGCGTTCAAATTAATGTCGACGGGGCTTACTGACAGGTCCTTTGATCAAGCTAGGCAAATCATCGCTCTGGAAGATGTATTAGGACCTCTCGAAAAAGAACGTGGTGTGAAATCGTTCAAAAGAGACCCTGAGTTATATTACTTCACTGTATTTGGAACTCCTGGCGGAGATGACCCTTGGGCTTGGCGAGCAGAAGGTCACCACGTCTCACTACATTTCAGCGTTTGGAAAGATGAAATCATTTCTATGACGCCATTTTTCTTTGGGGCCAACCCTGCGGAAGTTAGGAAAGGACCTAAGAATGGCTTGCGAATACTAAGTCACAGAGAGGACATTGCTTTCGATTTAATGGATAGCTTTGATGAGGGTCAGAAAAAGAAAGCGATCATTTACGGAACTGCACCATATGACATTATTACCTATAACAGTTCAAAAGTGTCATTGCCCGCTGAAGAAGGATTATCAATTGCCAAAATGTCAGGAACACAACGTGAGATTATTAAGTCCCTGATATCAGAGTATATTAATCAAGTACCTGAAGAATTAGCACAAAAAAAATATAGTGAACTTGATAAATATGGTCTAGAGAATATCCACTTCGCCTGGGGCGGTGCAACTGATCCAAGTGGAGAACATTACTATAGACTTCACGGAGGAAATTTCGTCGTAGAGTTCGACAATCGACAAAACGGGGCCAACCACATACATTCAGTCTGGAGGGATGTTGATAACGACTTCGCTGAAGATGTTATGAGACAACACCTATTGGCCTATCACGTTCTCTAAATCTTCTGTTATAAAGGGGAGGGGTTTACTCCCTCCCCTCCTATTTAGACTTCTCGAAATTCCCCCTCAACTGTGTTGTCAGGATCCTCTGACGTAGCATTTCCCTCTTCGTTCGGAGTCTCCGGGGCCTCACCTGTTTTGCTATAAACTTCCTGCCCTATCTTTTGTAGAGATTCCTGAAGCTGCTGAAATGAAGACTCAATTAAGGAAATATCATCACCTTCGAGAGCAGATTTCAAGGTTGATATATTGTGCTCAACCTCATCTTTCATTGAGGAATCAATATGCTCTTCATTTTCTTTTAGCAGGGTTTCAGCCGAGAATACGGCGGTTTGAGCCGTGTTACGGATTTCAACAGATTCACGTTTCTGCTTATCTTCCTCCGCATGCTGTTCAGCCTCATCAATCATTTGATCTATCTCATCCTGAGATAGACCCGAACTAGCAGTTATCGTAATACTTTGCTCTTTGCCTGTACCTTTATCTGTTGCAGATACATTAAGAATTCCATTTGCGTCGATATCAAATGTAACCTCCACCTGTGGTACCCCACGAGGTGCGGGTAGAATGCCATCAAGATTAAATCTCCCAATAGTTTTATTCTCGGTCGCCATTGACCTTTCCCCTTGCAACACATGCACTTCAACAGAAGGTTGGTTGTCTGAGGCAGTAGTAAAAGTTTCACTTTTGGAGGTTGGAATGGTGGTATTTCTCTGTATCAACGGTGTAGTAACACCTCCCAGAGTTTCAATGCCCAATGTCAAAGGAGTTACATCCAAAAGCAATATATCTTGTACATCTCCTTGAAGCACTCCTGCCTGAACCGCTGCACCAACTGCTACTACTTCATCCGGATTTACGCCTTGGTGAACTTCTTTACCAAAGAATTCCTCGACAGCTTTTTGCACCGCTGGCATTCTGGTCATCCCTCCAACTAGAATGATCTCATCTATTTCAGATGTAGCTACTTCAGCATCTGAAATAGCCTTTTTGCAGGGCTCTATTGTTTGTTGGACTAAATTATTGACTAGCTGTTCCAAAGTCGATCTTTCCATAGTCTCAACCAAATGTTTTGGACCTGAAGCATCAGCTGTTATGAACGGCAAATTAATTTCAGTCTGCATCAATGTTGACAATTCGATCTTAGCTCTCTCAGCTGATTCTCGTAATCTTTGAAGAGCCATTCGATCGCTTTTTAAATCAATTCCTTGATCTTGTTTGAACTTCTCACAAATCCAATCAATAATAAGTTGATCAAAATCGTCTCCGCCTAAATGAGTATCCCCATTAGTTGCTTTGACCTCAAAAACTCCGTCACCCATTTGAAGAACCGTAATATCGAAAGTCCCACCGCCCAGATCATAGACAGCTATTGTTTGATCTTTTTCGTTGTCCAAACCGTATGCTAGGGCAGCAGCAGTTGGCTCATTTATGATTCTCATGACTTCAAGCCCGGCAATCTTACCTGCATCTCTGGTGGCATTTCTTTGGCTGTCGTCAAAATATGCAGGCACCGTTATAACAGCCTGGGTGATCTCTTCACCTAATTTGGACTCCGCATCTTGTTTTAATTTTTGAAGAACCATAGCCGCAACTTCCGGAGGTGCATAGTTCTTATCCCCCATAGCGACGTGTGCATCTCCATTGGTATGAGCAACCACTGAATAAGGAACTAATCCTTTATTTCTGGACACGGAATCATGATCAAATTTCATACCCATAAATCGTTTGACAGAAAACACTGTGTTGTCTGGATTTGTAACCGCTTGTCTTTTTGCGGTAGTCCCCACATATCTTTCATTGGATCTTGGATTTATTCCCACAACTGACGGGGTGGTTCTGTTTCCTTCTGCATTTTCAATTACACGAGGTTCTCCTCCCTCAATAATTGACATGCAAGAGTTTGTCGTACCTAAATCAATACCGAGAATTTTCGGCATCACTCATCCTCCTGTTTTTTTGAATCATCTTCTTGATTTTCTTTTTCAATAAACTTCGAAACAATTACTCTAGCGGGACGTATAACCCTTTCATTTAGCCGGTATCCCTGCTGAATCACATTAATTATTAGTCCATCTTCAGTTTCAGTATTTTCCTCATATAAAAGAGCTTCATGTTCCCTTGGATCAAAAGGTTTTCCCAAAGATTCAATTTGAACCACTCCTTCTAATTCCAATATTTTCTCTAAATTCCTTAAAACTAATGCAACTCCCTCCGACCATTCATTTTGAGAATCCTCGGGAAGGTTTTCAATAGCTCTTTCCAAATCATCAACTATTGAAATAAATCTAGACAGTAGGCCAAATTGAACAATTCGTTTAGTTTCTTCAATTTCTTGTGTGGCCCTATTCCTGTAGTTCACCAAATCCGCTTGTGCTCTTTGAGCTATAGATTTGTAATGTTCTATTTCATGAGATAGCTCAGAGGAATTGCCTATCACTTCTTCTCTATCAACACCAACTTCAGGATCTTGTTCGTCTACTTTCGCATCCGTATTTTCAGGTGTTTCTTTTTCTTCCAAAATAGTTCTCCGTACAGTTAAAACAATATTTTACGAGGGTCTAGTCTTTAATATTTTGAACATCTCATTCAAACAATCTTCAAGGTATCTTTTCAATTCCCCGTTCTCAGCCTGATCTAATCCAGACTTCATTTTCAGCATTTGATTGAACATCCCCAGTGAAAGTTCTACCCCTGCCAAATTTAGACCTAAGTCCCCAACCAAATGCTTGATGAGTCTCAACCTAACTATATCCTCTTCCGAATATAACCGAAGCATCCCGACAGTCCGAGAAGGTCTAACTAAGCCGGACCGCTCGTACTTGCGAAGTGTCTGAGGGTGCATCTCTAAAAGGCGTGCTGCAACACTAATTACGTATAGCCCGTCTGGTGAAGAATAGGCACCTGAATTAGTTCTGGTCCGTGGTCTACCTCTACCAGCTCTTACCTGACCTTGATTCACAGAAACACCAAGACGAATGACCCGCTGGCTCGAAGATTGCCTTTGCTTCTGATGTTCTTCAGATGGCATAAAATGTTTACCCAATCCTTACGATGTATACTTAGAACCGCACATTTATTCGAATAAATGTTATAAGTTGATGCGTAGCGTGTCAACTTACGTTATATTATTTATTAAATTCAATCGATTTTTACCAATCCGCAATGAAAAGCGATTATGAGAAACCGACCATGACACCTGATTTAGTTATCTTTGACTGTGACGGAGTGCTAGTTGATAGCGAAATAATCTCAAACACTGTCCTGTCTGAAGTATTAACATCTATTGGTCTTTGTATCACTCCAGATGACTGTATGGATCTTTTTTTGGGGAAATCTTGGGATTATTGTCTACGTATCGTGAGAGAGCGGTTCAATAAACAACCACCCCATTCCCTATACGAAATTTATATGGAAAAAATGTTTGCTAAATTCGAGGAAAAATTAACACCAATAGAATCGATAGAGTATGCCCTAGACAACCTCCCATACCCAAAATGTGTTGCCTCGAGCGGACCACACATAAAAATCAATAAAACCCTATCGATAACAGGATTGCTACACAGATTCGGTGAAAATGTATATAGTGCTAACGACGTTAAAGAGGGTAAACCTGCTCCCGATCTTTTCCTACATGCTGCTATGCAAATGGGAGCGGACCCGAAAAATACCCTTGTTATTGAAGATTCCATAGCTGGTATTCAAGCTGCCTATAAGGCCAAAATGACACCCTTGGCATTTTGTCCTACAAAGACAAATCCAGCAATTGAAGAAACGAATAGTATTGTGTTCAATAACATGACAGAATTACCGGCTTTGGTGAACAAATTATAGGGTCATATGGAGGGACCTAATGAACGATGAAATAGAATCTCTACTGAATGGATCAATCGACCTTCATGTTCATTCTGGTCCCGACACTAAGAATATGCGAATGGATGCCATGGAGACCGCCAGATCTGCTTATGAAGCAGGAATGGCAGGGTTTGTACTAAAATCAAACGACTACCTAACCACCCCACTCACCTATACTCTTTCTCAAATCTATCCTGGTCTAGCAATGTACGGGTCCATTTCATTAAATTCTGCCGTGGGAGGCATAAATCCTGAAGCGGTTTCAAAGGCAGCCGAACTAGGGACAAGTTTTGTCTGGATGCCTACTACCTCAGCCAATTTCCTCACATCCAAAACCAAACCGGAAGAAGGAATAAAAATTTTAGACACCCAAGGAAAGCTTACTCGTGACACCATTGAAGTAGTGGATGTCATTCAGTCACACAACATGACACTAATGTCGGGTTGTATATCTCCGTCAGAAACAATTGAATTATTCACCTACGCCAAAGTACGTGGGCTAGAAAAAATAGTTGTCAACCATCCAGAACATTTCTCCGACGAGCAAATGAAAAAGCTGCTTAATCTTGGAGCATATTTGGAATACACCTTTTTATCATGCATGCCGTTTACATCAAAAATGAGCCCACAGGAATTGGCCAGCAATATTTCCAAAACTGGACTCCAAAGATCCATTTTGACAACATCTTTTGGGCGATCTTCAAATCCGCCACCTTCTGAAGGGATGAGGATGGCTATCGTCGCCTTAATAGAATCAGGAATGCCCCCAGAAAATATTTCTACCCTAATAAAAGATAACCCTAGCAGGCTCGTAGACTAGCTAAAATCCTCCCTTGATACGGATTACCATTAGAGCCGTGTAAGAAAATCATTCTGCGGTATGTTCATGCATTTTGTCTGTCAGGATGGAAAATCCCAACATTAACCATCCAGTTAATAAAAACCCGGCGCCAACAGGTGCTACAGCGCCAAACCATTTCAAAGAACTAAGACTAATAATGTACAAACTACCGCAAAAGATGATCGTACCCAGGAAAATACAAAAAGGGGAGAAAATCAATAATTTACCGGGTGCTAATTTTAAATTTATGATGAGTCCAATGATCATCAAACTAAGAGAGTGAAACATTTGGAACCTAACAGCTGTTTCATATGTGTTTTTCAAATCCAAGTCTTTAAGAGCTTCTAACCAATGAGCCCCAGCCGCTCCAAACAAAACGGACAGGAAGGCTAATGTTGCCCCTACGCATATCCAATAACTAGTAATTACTCTCAAATATTTCCCCTAAGTGCAAGGGATTCCTATAAATCAGTTTTGTATTATGAGGATACACGAGAGTACAATTCTGCACATCTAAGAAAACAATTTTTACACGGGGTGACGAATGAGCGAGATGCCTGCTGCGATATCGACCGGATTAGGAGAATGGCGGTGTGATTCCATAGATATCCCCAAAATGGAAGCTGGGAAGGTTTTAGTTAAAACAAATCTGGCATCAATATGCGGTAGTGATTTACACATAACTTACATGGGATGGAACGTACACGAATTTCCTCTACCCCATGGGTACCCTGGGCACGAAGGTATCGGACAGATAATAGACCCCGGTGACACAACCTTCAAAGAAGGTGAATTAGTACTCACTGTTCCAAATATATGGCAATCTAAATGCTTTGCAGGTTACCAATTAATTGACCCTAGTTTCTTACTACGTGTCCCACAAGGAGTTCCTGAATCTCATCTTTTGATGGCGCAGCAACTGGGAACAGTTGTATTTGGAACAAGAAAATTACCAACATTAGTTGGCAAAACTGTAGCCGTTATAGGACAAGGTTCTGTAGGTTTATTTCATGATTTTATGCTAAGAAAACTCGGCGCCCATAAAATTATAGGTATTGAGCCAGTAGCAGAGCGGCTGCAAGCTGGACGTAATATGGGTATTGACGAAGCAATTGACGTGACTGGAGACAAGGCTACTGAAGCAGTCATGGATCTAACTTCAGGAGAAGGAGCGGATCTAGTAATCGAAGCTGTTGGTAGTATAGATACTTTAAATCAGTCATTAAAACTCGTTAAACCATTCGGGAAACTAGCAGTGTTTGGCCTCCCACCCACAATGGAAAAAATCCCTTTCGATTGGGATACTTTTTTTCGCAAATGTGTAGACATGCACTCAGTATTCGGAGCTCAAGATGAACCGGGTTTACCTGCATTTCAATTAGCTGTGGACTATATAGAAAGCAAGGAAATAGATATGACTCCTTTCGTCACGCATCAATTCCCCATATCTGAAGTTCAAAACGCTTTTAATTTAGCTGACTCTCGGGAAGATGGAGCCCTAAAGGTATCTCTAACTTTCGAATAAAAAAACGGGACTGAAAAATATTTGTTATGGAAAAACCACTGGAATACTCTACGATTGAGGACCTATCCGTATTATTGGGTTCTTCCAAACTTTCACCAAAAGAATTGGTACTTCACCTACTAAAAAGATCTGAGAAACTTGACCCTTTGTTAAATGTTTGGGTATCTATCAATCCAGATTTAGCAAGTGCAAACTCGACTCACAATAATACAAGTTTTCTCGATTCTATCCCGGTAGGAATTAAAGACATTTACTGCACAAGGGACATGAAGACCACATGTTGTTCCCCGATATACGAAAACTATAACCCTGGGTATGATGCTGAAACCGTAAAACTTCTCAGGCAAGCCAACGCTGTCATCATGGGAAAAACCGTAACTACACAATTTGCCTGTGGAGACCCTCCTCCGACCAAAAATCCCTGGAATTCCTCTAGAACCCCAGGAGGGTCCAGTAGCGGATCTGCAGTTGGGGTGGCTTCAGGTATTTTCCCAGCCGCTTTAGGTTCTCAAACTGCTGGTTCAGTATTAAGGCCGGCTTCTTACAATGGAGTTGTAGGGTTTAAACCAACTTATGGTCTTGTTAGTAGGCAAGGAGTTTTCCCTGTGGCACTGTCGTTAGACACAATGGGGTGGTTCACCCGTTCAGTGACGGATGCAGCTATTTTATTAAGATATTTAGCAGGTTATGATCGAACAGACAAAGATTCCAAAAATATCAATCTAGATTTGTCAAACACAGTACCGACAGTATCACCAACGCCACCTTCTATCGGAATAGTTGAAAATTTTTACTACGAAAATTCTGATCACAGCACCATGACAAATTTCAAAGTGTTACTAGAAAAGCTTTCTAAAGCAGGTGCCAGCATAGAAGTCACTGGGAAAAAGTTCGACTTTGATCGGATTATAGATTCACACAAAACCATTATGAATTGCGAAGCATCGCATACTCACAAAGATAATCATGAATCAAGGCCCGATGATTTTGCACCGAAGGTGAGAGAAATAATAGAGGATGGTTTAAGAACTCCAACATATGAATATATTGAAGCAAAACATTTCCAACAAGAATACGTCACCCAAGTATCCGAGCTTTTGGAAAAATACGATGTGCTGATAATGCCTACGGCTATGTCTGGAGCCCCAAACGCTGAGACTACTGGCCAACCTGTTTTTCAGGCACCTTGGACAATGGCCGGAGTCCCAGCCATTTCGTTGCCATATGAATTAGATCACGATGGGATGCCTCTTGGACTGCAAATAATATCCAATCATTTCAGCGATTTGAAATTACTCTCGGCTTCAATGTGGGTTGAAAAAGTGGTGAATTTTACCCACCGCCCATCGATACCAAATGACTAGGGCTTTCAGTATAGATTCGGAGTCTCTCTAATAAAATGGCCAGAGTTGACGCATGGCTTGAGGCACTGGGAAACCGCTGGTTCTTTTACGGATGGTTAATAGTATTCTCATCATTCACATCAAGTATGATAAATGCTGGAACAGGGAGCTATGCCCTGGGATTTTTCATTATCCCAATGGGAGAAGATATAGGAATAACCAGAACCCAGTTTTCTGTAATCCCTTTATTCAAGTTAGCCACCATCCCAATACTCCCATTATTAGGTCTCCTTGTAGACAGAAGACACGGCGGCAGGATCATAGTTTCTGTCGGCAGTCTAATTGGGGGAGCTGCTCTCGCATTGACGTCACAGGTAGATAAAGTATGGCACTTTTATATGCTATACGGAGTTGTTTACGGCTTTGGAACTGCAGCTATGGGTAGCCAACTAGTCGGCCCTTCATTAATGGCTAAATGGTTTGTAAAAATGCGAGGCCGGGCCATGGCTATCGGAACAATGGGAATATCAGCGGGGGGCGTTATTGTGGCTCCAGTTGCCGGTTTGACAATTTCAACCCTCGGTTGGAGAGCCTCATGGATAGTCCTTGGTATGATGGCAATAATTGCAATTGTGCCGATATCATCGCTATTTCTCAGAAGAAGTCCAGAAGATATTGGATTACTCCCTGACGGAGATACAGCCAAATCAAATGTACACCCTACCGATGAGACTGAAGTTAAATCATGGACCCTTAAACAAGCCATAGTGAACTCCCAATTTTGGATACTTTTGTTAATTCAATGTTTAGGCCTATCTGGATTGGTAGTCGTACTATTTCATGAGGTTGCCTATATTCAGGACAAGGGCTTAAATATCGAGTCAGCCACGCTTATAGCAACTTCGCTGGCTACCTCAGCGATGATTAGTAAGATCCCTTTCGGTTACCTTGCAGAAAAAATGGATATACGACGAGTCCTAGGGCTATGCTTGATACCTGCTGGATTATCAACATACATGATTATTCCAATTGATTCTGTCTGGATTTTAGTAATTTGGGGAGTCATACATGGATTCTTTATGGGAGGATTTCCTACGCTGACCAATGTTGCGTTGCCTGAATATTTCGGACGCCAATATTTGGGAAGCATTCGTGGAGTTATTGCACCAATCACAATGGTGGTTTCAGCATTGAGTCCGTTAATTGCAGGTATTCTATGGGAAGAAAGTTACAGCTATTCAGTTGCTTTCTTCTTATTCGGTTCCGCTTGGATAACTGGTGGTTTGCTAACGTTCATCCTTAGAAAACCCAAAGATCCCCCAGTTCTGGAAAATACCTTAGAACATAAAGGGCAAAATTAACGTGTAATTTTCCCCACCGGTGATAACATTACATCTATTGTTATGGAGGATAAAAATGGCCCCACCTAGTGAATTTCTTGGTTTAATACCGTCCTGGATACTAGTGTATGTTGCAACTTTTGGATGCTTCGGAGCAGCAGCTTCCTTTTTGTACATCAGAATGTTCAAGCCAATACTCCAGGGGAAGCCTTCACAAAGGACAGACCAGCTCCCAAAAAGAATCATGGGAGCCATTCCATATATCTTGGGGCAGAAAAAAGTTCTTCAAAGCACAGATGTAGCCAGGGACAGAGCTGGCATGGCCCATGCAGTCATATTCTGGGGGTTTTTATCATTTTCAGTAAGTTACTTGATCTTTATATATGGAGATTCAATTAACCCCAATTTTTCAAAAACGTTGCTCACTGAAACTGGTTTGAAAATTTTTGGAACATATCTGGATATTTTGGCAGTTTCGCTATTATCAGTAATAGTTTTAGCTGTATTAAGAAGATGGGTATTTACAGCAAACCGTTTAAGGTTCGATCTGACCCAAAAAAGGGAAGCAGCGATAATCCTTGCCTTAATAGCACTGTTGATGATCAGCACAATAGTCGGAGAAGCTTTCTACGTCGCTTCCAAAAGTATTCATTCACATTCTCCAATAGGCAATTTTCTCGGAGATGCTTTGAGCGGGGGAGGTTTCAATCAAAACATCTCATCATTTATTTATCAAACGAGTTGGTGGATACACCTAGCTATAATTTTGGGCTTTTCGGTATACATTCCGATATCTAAACATGTACATCTGGTTGGAGCTCCAATTGGTTTTGTGACCCGTCAGTTAGGTGCAAAGGGAACTTTAACAACCATAACGGATTTTGAAACAGCTGAGTCTTTCGGCGCATCAAAAATGAAAGACTTTAACCAGAAACAACTACTGGATGCTTTCGCCTGCGCAGTTTGCGGAAGATGTACAGACGTATGCCCGGCAAACCTTACCGGAAAAGTATTATCACCCATGCATGTCGTACAAGGACTTCGATATCACATTGCAGATGCCACATCTGTCGAAAATGAAGAAGATATCCCTAACATCATTGGGTCCCGTATAGAAAAACAAGCAGTATGGGATTGTTTAACATGTGGTGCATGTACCGAAGTATGCCCGGTAGGTAACGAACCGTTCCATCCTCTAGTAGATATTCGAAGATACATGGTAATGGAGGAGCCTGATATACCAGAAGGTGCGGAAGGGGCTCTAAGAAACTTGGAGCAGAGAGGTCACCCATGGAGTGGGACAACATTTACAAGAGAAAGTTGGTATGAAGGTCTTGAGGTAAAAACATTCGCTGAAAACCCTGAAGCAGAATATCTTTTGTGGGTTGGTTGCACTAGCGCGTTGGAACAAAGGAGTCAGAGCATTCCACGGGCTATGGTTTCCATTCTAAATCGAGCAGAAGTAGATTTTGCCATTCTCGGCCCTGAAGAAACCTGTACAGGTGACCCTGCCAGAAGAATGGGTAACGAATACTTGTACCAAATGCTAGCTATGCAAAACATTGAAACTTTTAACCGCTACAGCATAAAGAAAATACTAACAAGTTGTCCTCACTGTTTTAACAATATCAAAAATGAGTATCCCCATCTTGGCGGCAACTATGAAGTCATGCATTACAGTGAATTAATCTCCGATCTCATTGAGAAGGAAAAAATTAAACCTGTTGTACCTATAGAAACGACTTTGGCCTACCATGACTCCTGTTATCTAGGTAGACACAACGGTATTTACGAAGCACCCAGACAGGTGGCCAAGTCGATACCAGGTCTGGAACTAGTTGAAATGAAAAAATGCAGAGGAAATGGTTTTTGCTGTGGAGCTGGCGGAGGTCACATGTGGTACGAGGAAGAGGGCAATCAGAGAGTAAATCATTCCAGGACAGATCAGTTTTTGGAAACTGGAGCGGACACGGTTGGAGTATCATGCCCATTTTGTATGCAGATGATGGAAGAGGGTGTTCAATCCAAAGGTGAAAATGAATCCAAGAAAGTAAAAGACTTAGTGGAACTAGTAGAAGAAAGCCTAGGCTAGCCTCCTTCTTTACCAGATTCCTCCATTGCAACATATTTTGATGGGCACTTAACTATTACGTTTTGGCTATCAAATTCTTTACCTGGGCTGTGGCTGCCTTCAAGAATGATTTCTGAATGCTCATTAAAGAAAAGATCGGGTAAAACTCCGTTGTGAACCGCCTCAATCTCAGTCAAATCATCCATCAAAGAAAAATGGGCCAAGGTTGAACCTTCTACCCTATGAAAAGACCCGGGTTTTAATTTTCCACTAACCCTAACCATTCTACCTTCAGCAGTAGCTGGTTGGCCTGATATTTCAGTCACGGTGTAGTAGTACACAGTAGCGCCTTGGAAGGCCATGTACGCAAAATATCCGAGGGCCGCAAATAGAATTGTGGCTGCAAAAAGAAATTTCCCTCTATTAGCAGTAATTTTGGATTCGGAATTGTACCCGCCATGTCCTTCATCATTCATAAAAATATTATTCCTTTTCAGAAATTATCTTTTTCAATATCGCCACTTCACTTTTCATTTCTTTTAATCTTCGAGAAAGAAAAAAAGTGTAGCCGAAGAAAAAAGCCCAAACCAAGAAAAAAACCGCAAATAGGTATTTTAAATTCGCCTCAGGCCCATTTTGTTGAGTTTCATCCACAGCAGCCGATTCAGCATAAACAACAACGTTGTTTAAAACAGCAATAAGTGCAACTGCACCGATCACCAAAGTCAATAATCCAAAAGTCCTATTAAGTAAGCGAAACATATTGATGAACCTCATCCAAATCATCTTCACATTTTCTCATTTGAATTCTTTCTAACATCACATACACATAAAAAACAGTGAACGTCATCAATGAAACGAAAAATGTTATATACATTCTTCCATCTAAATCGGAATCTGCTTCTGCAAGAGGTCCAATATTCAAATTCGGATGTGCCGTTCTCCACCAAATGGAAGCCAAATATATGATAGGGGCATCTATGGCCCCAAGCAGGGCAACTACTGAAGCATATCTACGACCTTGAGAACCGGGAGTAGAAAAAGAACGTACCATTAAATAGCCAACATATATAAACCAGAGAATTAGAGTAGTGGTCAATTTGGGATCCCAAGACCACCATACCCCCCATACCGGTTTTGCCCACACTGCCCCAGTAATCAAAATTAGAGTCGCGAATATAACACCCAATTCAGCAGCAGAATATGCTACGGCATCCCAAGTGTTATTTCTCGTCAAAAGATGACCAATGCTGGCTATTCCAACCACTAAGATAGAAACCATACCTATCCATCCGAGAGGAACGTGTACATAAAATATCCGTTGAGAAATACCAAGATTTTGTTCAGTTGGCACCCACATGAATATCATATAGATGGTAATCAGCATTAAAGTGCAACTACCGACAAAAAATATCGTCTTCATTACCGACAAAAAATCCTCAATGAGTTTCAATGAAAGTTCTGGCTATTTAAATGACCTCAACATTAGTGAATTGTATCACTAAGTACCAGAAATTATTAAATAATTAGCTAGTCACCGCTCCCTTCGAAGCCGAGGAAACCAACTTAGCATATTTAGCCAAAACGCCTCTTTCGTAGTTGGGGGCCGGAGGAGACCAGTCTAATTTTCTTTTCTCAAGCTCCTGATCACTTAATTTAACGCTTAAATCTCGAGCCTCAATATCCAATGTGATGATGTCTCCATCTTTTATCAAACCTATTGGTCCACCCACCGCTGCCTCAGGAGCAACGTGTCCTATGGAGCCACCCCGAGTTGCGCCTGAGAATCTTCCGTCAGTGATAAGTACTGTGGTTTCCCCTAGGCCTGCTCCCATTATTGCGCCGGTCACAGCCAACATTTCTTGCATGCCAGGCCCACCCTTAGGACCTTCATATCTAATCACTACTACATCACCATCTTTTATAGAACCATCCGTAACTGCTTCAAAGGCACTCCGCTCACCGTCAAATACCTTAGCTGGACCTTCATGCTTTTCTATCTTAGTTCCTGCAACCTTAATTACCGCTCCTTCAGGAGCCAAATTCCCCTTCAGAATAGCTAACCCTCCTGTTGAACTTTTAGCGTTTGGGACAGAAAAAATCACTCGTTCATCAGGTTTTGTATCAACATCGGATAGGTTCTCCTCAAGTGTTTTACCGTTTATCGATTTGGCATCTCCGTGTAATAAACCAGCATCCAGCAACTCTTTCAAGACAACTTGGACTCCACCAGACCGATCTACGTCAGACATCACATAATTCCCTCCAGGGCGAAGATCAGTCAAATATGGCGTTTCTCTGGACAGTATGTCGAAATCATCTATTGTCAATTCAACTTCTGCCTCCCTCGCAATGGCCAGGAGATGTAAAACGGCGTTTGTTGAACCCCCCATCGAAAGTACCAATCTAATGGCATTCTCAAATGCCTGCCGAGTCATAATGTCTCTCGGTTTTATGCCATTTTCAAGCATATAATAAAGATGCTTTCCAGCTTCATGGGCCACATCCAAGTTTCTTGGATCAACCGCGGGTATAGAAGCAGCACCAGGTATGGACATTCCCATTGCCTCAATAGCAGAAGCCATTGTGTTCGCTGTGAACATGCCGGAACAAGCGCCTTCCCCAGGGCAAGCCACCCGCTCCATCGCTATCAATTCCTCTAAAGAGATTTGTCGAGTCGAAAATGCACCGACTGCTTCATACATATCCTGTACATTTATGTCTTTCCCTGCATAGTTTCCGGGAAGAATCGCACCTCCATAGACAAAAACAGACGGTATGTTTAGACGTGCCATCGACATCATGGCACCCGGCATGTTTTTGTCGCAGGCAGCCACCACTGACAATCCATCCATTCCTTCCGTAAAACAGACTGTTTCAATTGAATCAGCGATCACCTCTCGACTCACAAGTGAACCCTTCATACCCTCTGTTCCCATTGATATGCCATCACTGATAGTAATCGTTCCAAACATAAATGGAACGCCTTGTGCATCCCATATACCTTCTTTGACCTTTTCCGCGATTCTCGTCAAGTGCACATTACATGGGGTTACGTCACTCGCTAAGTTAGCTACAGCTATGAATGGCTTTTCCATGTCTTCATCATCTAATCCAACAGCTCTTAACATAGATCTTGCAGGAGCTCGGTCCGGGCCCAGGCTAACTTCAGCAGATTTATGTTTCAGTAATTCTAGATTTTTAGTGTTGGTTGCCATTTTTTATTCCTTAATTTAGATATCAAAAGTTATTGGAGATATTCTTGAAAGCAACTTAACAGTCGCCTGTATGACGTAGAGTTTCGGTATTATATATGAGAGACCCCCACCAATCTATTTAGAAAAACAGACTAGGGGGGGCCTTTATTGTTAGACTAAATTACGAGTCTTTTGGTCCATGTTTGGAGATTAATTCGATTACTCTAGGATCTATTGACTCTGGTATTGGTCTACCAGAATCATGGTAAGCAATAGCCAGATGCGCATCCCTGTGCAATTGTTCACTCTCAGGCATGCCCTTATAGTCGGTATTCAGTTCCCCGAATAGTCCGTCTATGTTTTCTTTTTGAAAGGTCTTCCTACTAGTCATTTCGATTCAAATTCTCAGTAGTAACCCTATAGACCAGCATCAAATATAGATTCTTCTGACAGTATGTCACCTAGTTCTTTAACAAACTCCTGCTTTTCCTCTTCGGTGACCTTACCTTTCTCTTCAATTTTTTGTTTAAATTGCGTGAACAACCATTCATCTTTAGTCCCGTGAGGAATCTCAAAAAATTCCCTACTAAAGGACGGTAGTTTACCTGGTCCGTAGTAACCCTTACCTCTGATTTCGTATCCTTCCAAGTTATCTGTTCCCTTACCCAAAACTTCCCCGGTTTCAACAAAATGTTCCATAACAGGGGCCATACCGTAGCGCTGCACAGGACAAACCAACATGCAAACGCCACACCCTTCATAGGTCGCCATTACAGGTCGGCATCGGTCATACATCAATTTGTGCTTTTCGACACCTCTCCAGAATACTTTTTCCTTGACCAAAGCTCTACCTGGACATCGATTAACACAAACCTGACACATTTCACAGAACTTATGGATACCATAATCGACCGGTTCATCATATGAGACTATAGCGTCGGTACTTATGATCATAAGCCTAGACCTATTTCCGAAGTGTGGGGACAATAGCTGCCCGTTAGCACCAAGCTGCCCAAGACCAGCTTCAACAAACATTGGTATATATGCCGCACTATTATCATTTGGACTATGAACTTGTGCTCGATAGCCAAGGTCTCTAATGAAATCAGCTAGATCTAAGGCCAACGCACCTTCTTCTTCATAAGTACCGAAATGGGCAAATTCGGCCTCCATACTGGGAATGGTCTGAGTCTGCCAGTAGTCTTGCTCAAGGGCTAAGCATATGGCATGCTCGTATTTGACCCAGGCTTTTTTGCTTTTGTAGGCGTACTTTCTGTCGTACTTGGTAAATCCAACTTCACCAAATCCTAGTTCTCTAGCCTTTTGCCTTATTTCTTCTGTTACGTCCCTTCCAGATTCAACAGTTCCCGTAGGCACTATATCCCCTGAAACATAGGCTGCCTCTACTAAGGGCTTGTTCACCTCGTCGTGGTGCTTCCTGTATTCATACATCTCACCGGTATAAACAGTCCAAGTCCACTCTCTGTCAGCGGCCTTTTCCACATTTTGACTTACTATAGGGTAATTACGGGAGTACCAAGCCACATCATTATCTTTCTTGACAATTCCAGGTACAGTAGCTAACTCCTCAGCTACTGGAATCTCTACAGGTTCATGATCCTGTGTCCTTCCTGGCCTTTTTACCGTATGGTGAATCTCTTTTAAGGTCATTCTGAATCCCCTCCAAAGACGTATTTGTCAACATGATCAAACATGCTCGTTCATGATAAATGTTATCTATACCGGTGAAGTCTATTAATGTTCCACCTACAAGTCAATAAATAATAGTTATTTATATTAAATTTTTCTTTTTATATTGATCCTAAATCTATTCAGGAGGGCAAGGCAGGGTCTCTAGAGCCCAATTCTTTACTGAAGCAAATATGATGGATCCAAAAAGCCAGACCCCCAAAGATCAATATGCTTAGGTAGGTGATAGACCTATCCAACAAAGCAACCGAGGCAGCATCTGAACTAGCGACAGATATTAACAAAATCCCTGTTAATCCAGGTTCAACAAATCCAATACCCCCTGGAGTTGGAAAAGTGGACAAAACAGCATTACTCATTGACGCAAGTATTATCAAATGTATAGGGATTTCAATACTCAGAGATTCAATCACAAAAAACATTCTCGTAAATTCCAGAATCCACGCCAACAAACCCAACCCGGTTATCACCACAATGTTTTTGAAGCTTTTGAGTACACCCATTTTGAATTTTAAGTAATACGGTTGGGCACGGGTGGGCATCAATAACATCACCCAATTCCCGCCGTACATAAGCAACAAAATAAAGCTGAAAAGTAAAAAAGTAATAAGCGTTGCGGAAATGACAAGGATTTGAATTGCCTCAGTCTGGAGTCCAGAGGAAAACATAATGAGGGAAAACAGTATGGCCACAAAAACTATTGCCATATCCAAAACTCTCTCAGCGACCAATGTGCCAAGAGCCCAAGGAAACCCTAGTTTTGAGATTATTCCCAAACGATAAGCTCTGTACGCATCTCCAAGCCTCAGCCAGATTAGTGAATTAACAAACCACCCACACAAAACAAGAAGGGTAGATCGAAAATTAGTAAATCCGCTAATAACAGAATGGCATCTTCCAAGACTATTTACTTTAGACTCATCTGCCTCAAAAGCGTTGTGGGCAATTATCTTCCAGCGCATGCCTCTAAATAAAAAACTCAAATAGTAAGATATCAAGGCAATAATATAATTTCCGATATGCAATGATCTCAGGGCATCTATGACCGAATCCCAGTCAATCTGAAAAAACCTAAATAATGCATACATAGCCAAAAAAGCTACTAGAAAAATAGCAGCGGTCCGAAACGAAAGAAAAGACCCTAAGGCTTGGTTTTGGTTGCCATTTTGGAACCGATCTTCCAAATTCTTTTTTTTGAGAATCCTAGAAGTAATGCTATAAAAGAATCTCAAAGTGGCCTCTTTTTGGGTATCCCTGCTTTGCGTGGAAAGTTCGAAGGGGTTTCTGATATCTTCCTAACCACAACAAGTTGACCATCTGAGCAAGGTAACTTTTCTCCTACGCTAACCACCCTTTCTATTTCCCCTCCAAGTATCTTCAATGCCTGAGTTGATTGAGCGATTTCCAAGTCAACTCCACCCCCTTTCATTGCGACTACCACACCTCCAATACTACAAAAGGGCAAAGTAAACTCGAGAAGAACCGGAAGTGTTGCCACGGCCCTCGATACAACCAGGGAATAACTTTCTCTATGATTATCAGCTTTAGCTAGATCTTCGGCCCTTCCTAACACAGTCCGGATATTAGATAAGTCCATTTTCTCTATTACAGCATTCATGAAAGTCAGTTTTTTTCTTACCGATTCCAACAAAAAAAACTTATTTTTTGGAAAGATTAGATTCAAAGGCAATCCAGGCATTCCAAATCCAGATCCTACATCCAATATTTTATCCTTTCCCTCACATAGGGATGGAACTGCTAAAAATACACTTATAGAATCGAGATAATGCCTCTGCACCACATCTGGCCATTCAATAATTTTTGTGAGATTAACATTTGCATTGGCTTCCAGCAGCAAATCATGAAAAATAAGGAAATCAGATAGAATCCTTTCGTCAAGCTCTACTCCCAATCTGACTAAGCCTGTCTCAAGTACTTTTAAACTTCTATGTTCAAACATGTCATGCTCATAATCAAAAGACAACGCTAACTCCAAAATCATCCTTGAATGGAAATATCAATCTAATAACTCAAATTATCTAAGAAAATTTTTGAGCTTTCCTGCCATAATATAGACTAAAATTTATTTTGATATGTGCCTAGACGGAGATTTCCCATAATTTCAATATTATTTCTATTGGAATCTTCACCTCTAAGTGCTACTATGCTGAGCGTGTTTGTGGTAGTGTTATACCCACACGTAACTAATAAATAAGACTGACTAAGTCAAATCATTTGGTCAAGGAGGCAGCGTGTAAGCTATGTTCAGGACCAAGACATTAATAATAATCACCGCCCTTATGGTTTCATTCTTGATTCCTACGGTTGCATTCGCAGAATCGGATGTTGTTACTTTCGGCACGGCTATCGTGCAGAATGACCAGGCTACAAATGACTCAATTGTCATTTCGATGTCAGGAGTGACTCCGGCTGCTGAAGGTAGCCCTTACAATGCAGTTTTGGTATCGTCGAACGGTACGAAATCTCTAAATCTAGGTGAGGTTGAGGTGGTTCAACCAGTTATACAAGGGGTTGTTCAGGCCACGGGTAACATTAATCTCACATTTGATAGTAGTTCTGAGGGATATGATGGCCAAGATTTACTATCGACTTATAGCCGAATCAAAATTACCAATGGCTCAGGTGGATCAACGGCATACAGCGACAATATACCTGCTAATGCAGCCGCATACATAAACGGCATAATGGGTGAATTGAACACTATTGACGAGCACTTAAATACGGCATTGGCAAACATTGCTGCTGCCCAAAGTGCCACAGATGTTGATGAAATCAAAACATCAACGGCTAGCGCAATGGCCGATGCTTCCGCAATCGCTGAGTTGGCAGACGGATTACCAGCTCATGCTACTGCAGCAGCAGAGGTTGACGTGGAAGACGGTAATCTAGCTGAAGGAGCGGCAGGAGTAATTGCCTCAGCTGCTAATATTTCGGCATGGGTAACCGCTGCGAAAGCTACAGCTGACAACGATGTAGCCTCGCAAACTAGCGCGGCAGTAGCAAATATATTTGTTGACAAAATATTTAATGAACTTTCCGCTGCCAAAAATGGCTGGGATGCCAATACAGACGGAACTATTTCTCCTTCGACAGGAGAGGGAGGCTCAGATCAGGCTAGAGCAAGCGCACAACAAATGGGTACTCTCGTCCTTGAAGCTAAAGACCTTCCTGGATCCGAAACCGCAACCGTTGGTGTAGGTGGCTCTAGCGGTGGCAGTGTACTAGGACTAGGACTGCCAAGCGTAGGTGAAAAATTAATAATTAACCTGCTTATGATGGGTGCAGTTTTGGGAATCTTCATAACCGGAGTCGGTTCATTAATTTTGGTAAGAAATCGAACATAGCCTAGATCTAAAATTGTATTGTGAAAAGCCCCGCTCTTGGAACGGGGCTTTTTTATTTAAGGTGAAAGACCATGTTTGGAACGGGTATTTCCGCCATTTTGGCTATAATTCTATTTGTGGGCGCAATGACCATTTCTTGCGACGCAAAGTCAAATATGGAAATCACAAAGACACCCAAAGAGATCCTCAGTCTAAGTGGGTTATCAATGCAGGACATTTCGTCATTTGAATTTGAGTTGTCGCACAAAAATGTATCCGGAACACAAATAGGTGACCTTGTGTTTTCAAAAGCTGAGGGGCTCATATCTAGTGATAACGCAATGCTGGTTGAGGGTAAATTCTTATTCGGTAATTTAACTCTTTCTGGTAAGTTAATCACGATTGATGACGAGATATTTTTCCTAAATCCATTAACACAAAAATGGGAACGCACTGAGGGAACAGTGACCGTTCTTTCCTTCTTCAAGCCTGAGGAAGGCATCAAAAAAATACTGGATAGCGTTACTTCGCCTTCCATCGAGTCATCTGGCAAAACATATTGGAATATTAGAGGTTCTATGCCTGCTTCTGCTCTTTCAAACATAATCGGAGAAACTACGGAGAACGAGGTCGAAATAAGCATATGGATAGATAAAACTACAAACTATTTAACTAGGGCAATCATTTACGGTAAATTGAATGAATATGATAGGACAGAACCTGATAATACAATCCAAAGAATAATAACTATCTCAAAAATTAATGAGGCCCTATTTATAGAGCATCCATTGAAATAGGGTACTCCTTAAATTTATGCAAAACCTATCCCACAAGAATATTGCTCTAATTCCTGTGTTTGCAGGAATATTTTTTGCCGCAGATGACCAAACAGTGGTTGTAACGATACTACCTCAGATAATGTCAGATTTGATGGTTGAGGTGACAGAACTAGACCGAGCAATGTGGACAGTTACTGGGTATCTATTAGGTTATGTATCAGTGATGCCCATTATGGGCAAAGTATCTGACATATATGGACGAAAATTCATATACATAGCCTCCATGTCAGTATTCATACTCGGCTCAATAGGGACAGCGCTTACTAATTCCCTAGGGGTTTTGGAGACGTATTCGTATCACGATAGTTCCTACATTAGAAATTCAGCTTCATATATTTTAGAAATCAGCACATCCCTCAATTGGGTAATTGCTACCAGGGTCGTCCAAGCTATAGGGGCTGGGGCTTTGATACCAGTCACTCTTGCCATTATTACAGACTCTTATTCTGGTAAAGAAAGATTTATACCTATGGGCATCACAGGTGCATGTGCAGAAGCTGGAGCTGTTATAGGACCTCTATGGGGAGGAATAATAACTCAATTTTTCTCATGGCAATGGGTATTCTGGCTAAATATTCCTATTGGACTTTTGGTAATAATAGGTATTATTTTTCTAATCCCAAACAATAGACCGATAAAAGGTGAAATGGATTATCTCGGTTCAGTAATAATAGTTGCTGCGATTTGTCTTATAACGTTAGGGTGTGCTCAATCCGGAGTAAATACACCACTTTTAGCAACATTTGTTTCTGCCGGTTTAGTTTTCTTAGTAGCCTACTATTTCCTTTCAAAAACCCGTAATAATCCCATATTGCCAATCGATATTTTCAAAAATCCACAATTTCTAGCCGCTAATGTCCTCCACTTGTTTTATGGAGCCTCTCTGATAATTACACTAGTCACGATTCCATTGATGGTTAATACGGTGCTTTCAGGCACATCTCTTGAAGGAGGTCTAACTCTATTAAGAATGACGATTGCAATCCCCATAGGAGCTGTTGCTGGAGGGTGGTTAAGTAAAACCTTTGATCTTAGACTGAGTGGGTACTTAGGCCTCATATTTTGCGCAACATCTCTATTTTTCATGAGCCTATGGACAGAAACCATCAATGATCCGGCTATGTCCATTCACCTACTAATGGCTGGATTTGGATTCGGATTGCTAATAGCTCCCATAACAGCTTCTGCCATGAACAGTGTCAATTCAGAAAATGAGGGAGCTGCAGCAGGAATGATAAGTGCCTCTAGGTTTCTTGGTATGGCTCTAGGTATCGCCGCTCTAGCCGCATGGGGATCTCAAAAGTTCCAAGATTTACTACTAGGCATAGATATAAATATCACTGAACTAGGAACGCCCAGTGGCAATGACTCTGCATTTGAAAGCCAACTGACCCAGGTAGGATTAACTTTATTTCATAATTTCTTTATCGTTGGCTCAATCCTCTGCCTAATAGGATTAATCCCCTGCATCCTCCTAGTGAAAAGAAAACGACAATCAAATATTCTTTAAAATCCTCTCAGGATTAACACTTTTAAATATGTCCTGATTAATTGGTAAACCGCCCCCCGTCAACATTGATAGACTGGCCTGTAATATTTTTTGCAAGATCAGAGACCAAAAAAGCTACAATATTTCCAATATCTTCAGGAGTTTGTTCCCTTTGGAGTGGTATCCAGGATTTCACAGTATGATCGAAAAGTTGGCGCCCTTCCAATCCATCCACTTCGACACTACCAGCAAATTCGGATCTTTTCTTGGCAATAGCCTCCCATATAGGCGTCCATATTAAACCGGGGCAGACGGCATTGACATTCACATTGTGCGGGGCCATTTTTAAAGCATGTGATTGGGTCCAACTTACTACTGCAGCTTTAGATGTGCTGTAATGCGGTATATCTGGGCTTCCCTGCCTCGCTGATATAGAAGCAATGTTTACAATTTTTCCAGATCCCTGAGATTCAAATTCTTTCGCAACTCTTTCAGAAACTTTTACCATACCCCTAAGATTAACTTCATACACTTCCAACCAATCTTCATTACTGGGGGTCTCTCTCATCCACCAATCTTTCGATCCTACAATGCCCGCATTATTTACTAATATATCTATTTTTCCCCGATCGGCAACATGTCGAGAAACGGTTTCCTCAATTGACGCGATATCAGTCACATCGATCTTCGCGGCCTTTAAATTGTTTAACCTTTCACAATATTTAAGAGTCTCCTCAGCGCTTTCAATTGATACATCAGTTACCAATACCCTAGCACCAGCTAGTGCCAAAACTGCGCAAATTCCTCTTCCTATCCCACTTCCACCACCAGTGACTATAGCTTCTTTTCCAGACAAGTCGATCATTTTTCACAATTGTCCTTTATCTAGGAGTGAGGTCAACTTACTGAAGAATTTTTTTCCACTCTGAAGTAGTGAATCGCTGGCCCCTATAAACCACGATTGGTCTCTTTATTAATCTTGGTTCTGAAATCATAAGATCTAACATTTGAGATGCTGTCACTTCTGATTTTGCCAAACCTAATTTCTTAAAGGAAGGACTTCTCCAGGAAAATATTTCAGATGGATCATCACCAGATAAAATTTTCTGTAATTCATCCAAGGAGAATGGTTCATTAAAAAAATCTCGCATCTCACAATGAAATCCTGCCTGCGAAAGCTCCACCTTCGCTTTCTTACAACTACTTCAACGATTCCAACCATACATGGCTAACGCGTCCATCCAATCCTCCAATAACGGAAAATACCTATTCAACTACCCTAATAACATTACCTATCCGATTAACGACTCCAAGTTCACTTAAGCCCACCACCGCCCGATCTACGGAACTTTCAGTTGCTTCATGAGTCATAATGACCAACTCAGCATCTGATGCTTTCTCCTCCAATTCTTTTTGGATGAAAGAAGATATACTAATCCCGCAATCTCCAAAAACCGTTGCAATTCGCCCCAAAACACCAGGTTCGTCTATCACTTCAATCCTAAAATAGTACTTGGTAGACAGTGTACTAATAGGGGCCACTTTCACATCTTCCGATAATCTCACAGGGTCCAGTAAATCTGTATCACCCGCAATGCTTCGAGCAATATTTACAATATCTGCTATTACTGCGCTGCTAGTCGGCATTGAGCCTGCACCGGGACCATGGAACAACACTTTTTGTGTCAAGTCAGTTTCTATTTCAACGGCATTCAAAACATCATCAACCTTAGCCAACATCTGATCCTGAGGAATCAAAGCAGGATGAACTCTTCCAAGCACATCTGAATTGGTTTGAGTGGCTATGGCCAGCAGCTTTATTGAATATCCCAATTCTTTAGCGTATTGGAAATCTTTATCTGTAAGCTTTGTGATCCCTTCTGTATATATATCCGTGTCCTTAATACTAGCTCTAAAAGCTAAGGTAGACAGTATTGATAATTTATATGCAGCGTCTATACCTTCTACATCATTGGTCGGATCTGTCTCTGCATATCCCAATTTCTGAGCGTCAGACAAAACAACACTATAATCAGCCGCTTCATGCGCCATACGGGTCAAAATATAATTTGTCGTACCGTTAATAATAGCTTTAATCGAACTGATATCGTTAGATACTAAATCCCGCATCAACGGAGATATTATTGGTATACCTCCACCCACACTTGCCTCAAAAAGCACTCTTACATTATTCTGCCTGGCCAAAGAAAATATCTCAGCACCATGCTTTGAAATGACTTCTTTGTTAGCTGTGACTACATGCTTACCATTTCTCACAGCTGCCAAAATTAATTCCAATGCTGGATTTTCACCTCCGATCAATTCAACTACGATATTCACAGAATCGTCATTTACTATCTTTTCAGGATCATTAACTAATATCTCAGAAGAAATATCGAAGGACCTCTGTTTTGATATATCCCTGACAGCAACACCTGTCAGATTCAGGGGCAATCCAACATGACTGTTTAACGCATCTGATTTTTCGATGATGGTCTTTACGACCCCTGAGCCCACTACCCCCATGCCAATAAGACCAACGCCAATCATTTTTTTCATTAGCTGCCTCTATCCAGAATTCAATATAGACTGAAGGGGATCAGGCGTCGGTGTTGGAGCCTTGGAAGACAGTCGAAGCTGTTGGAAAACCCAATCATAAATATCTGAGTTGAAAATCGCGTATACATCATGGTTACTTCTTTCTGTATTAACCCAGTCTTGTAAAGCCTTAGATTTTAGTTCTTCTCTAACGCCAACTGATAATTCTCTCGCCGCTTGGCGCTCGGATATCATAAAAAAGAAAGTTTGGTTCATATTATCTTTGTTTTTTACTGGGTCACTCAACTCTCCTGGTTCCAAAAGGAAAAAGTCTCTTTCATAATCTGGAATTACACCTTTTGCAATCCAGCCCATGTCGCCTCCCATTCTGACTTTTTCAGGTATATCAATTGAAAATTCACGCGCGATTTCTATATATGCCATCTGAAGTCGGTCTGGTTCTGTAGTGTCCCTAGTTGCATCTTCAAACTTCACTCCCATTATTTCCATCTCGCCTGTCTGAGGCATAACAAGTCTAAATAAGTGCACTTGCTCAGCAACTAAAGGCACAGATTCTCCTACTTGCTGACGAAATTTCTCTCTCAGAATCGCTCTGTGAACTAAAGACCTATGAGTGGCTTCATCTATCTGAATAGTATTCAAGTAATTCAAATGTCTTTCTTCAGTTTCTCTTAAAATTTGCTCTTCCGATTTACCAAATGACATGTCTTTCTCTGGACGCATTGTCAAAGATATCTGTTCGTCTATCTCTTCTTCGGAGACAAAAATACCTTGAGATGGAGCCATCTGAGAAAGTATTTCATTTTCAACCATCAACTGGAGAGATTCAAATATCCCATTACTGGCATCAAAAGTACCGCCAAGAAATTCAGAACTTTTTTGCCTAATTCTAACGAGTTCAACCAAATCCCCCCTTGTATATTCAACACCATCAACTCGAACTACTAGTTCTCTATGAGGCATTACAAACACAACCATATATCCAACTATAAATATGGATACCACGATCAAAAACGCCGCGACCAAAAACCCTATGGTCAACTTTTGTCGGCGCCTTAAAACTGGTTGCTGCATAGCAACCCTTCTTTTATCTACACGTAAAGGACGACTAGAACTCACTTGATTTCAAACTTCCCAGAAATATAAATTAGCCTATGGTAGGACATAACTTTTACTGCTAGGAGCTTCTAGGCCTGTAGTGAACAGGTAAAGCACCTCTCTGTGCAGGTGAAAAAGGCAATAAAGCCAAATGTCGTGCTTTCTTAACTGCTTTTGCCAACGATCTTTGGCATTTTGCGCACATCCCACTTTTCCTTCGGGCTTCAATCATATATCGATCAGAGAGGAACTTTTTAAGATAATCTACATCTTTATAGTCCAGTTCCTTCTTATCTACACAAGGCTGACAGACCTTCCTTCGAGAGTAGAATCTCGGCCGAGAGTTGGGTCTTCTTTGTGGGGCACTTTCATTTTCCGTTGTCATCCAATGACTCCAATACTGGTATAAATCTTAGTTTTTAATAATCGGTTATCACCAAGGCAAATCATCTTCGATTTCACCCGATTCTTCTACTGAGGGACCTGAGGATTCTGGCATGGATCTTCCTTCCGAAAATCCACCAGGTGACCCTTGGGTCGCGCCCCTGCTGTCAATAAAGCGAACCTCTGAAGCATTAACATCCAAAGAAACTCTGGTCTCCCCATCATTTCCAACATAGGTCCGACTACTCAATCGTCCTTCTACATAAACTTTGCTGCCGCGTTGCAGATATTGATTACATGTTTCAGCTAACCGATTCCATGCACTGATTCGGAACCATTCAGTTTCTTCCCTATTTTCACCATCACCAGTTCTATATCGCCGATTGGTCGCAACAGTAAATGATGTAACAGGGTTCCCGTTAGGGGTATACCTCATTTCGGGATCCGACCCCAAATTACCGATTATGAGAATTTTATTCATCGTCATGACAAACCCACCACCCTTTCAGTAATTATGACTTGGAAATTAAATGCACCAGTACATCCTGATTTGCATTCAATGTCCTCTCCAATTCTTTAACATCCGATGATTCCAACAGAATATCAGCCTTATAGTAGCTTCCTTCTTGGAAATTGTTCACCAAATACGACAGCCTTTTAACACCCCATTCTTCTCTTCCAGTGACTTCCCCGCCTGAAGATACAATAAATTTTTCAACATCATCCACGATCACTGTAGCCTCTGCCTCGGTGGCAACCGGTGAGAGTGCCATAATTAATTCATAATTTCGCTTTCTTTCTGCCAATGCCGGAATACTCCAATGATTAATTTTTTTGCCAACCTTCATTATAGCACGAGGCAGTCCTGCTCACCAATATAAATTATGGTGCCACACCCAGTATATTTAGCCACCACAGAATGCCAAAATCCAAGGCTAAGTGATAAGATTCACTCAAATTAAAGCTCCTTGGAGAAGTTTATGTCATTCAAAGAAAAACCTAGTGTTTATCTTGTCACTAAACCTGCTGTTAATTGGTCCCAAATCGCAAATTTTTTCGAAAATGAAAATGTACCTCCTATACCTGATTCAGTCAGGGCAGGCGATGACGAATCCGCTGCGGTAATAGAGATATCTGCCAGGATGTGCTACATGAGTTACGGTAGAGGCAGGAGAGATATTACTGATTTCATAAACAACCTTTTAAGTTCGGGAGATGGTAGTGTCTTTGAGCACGTAAACTACGGTTTCATAGTCACCGGTGTTTCCAGAAGTCTTACTCATGAACTGGTCCGGCATAGAGCTGGATTTGCATATAGTCAGAGATCTCAAAGATACGTGGATGAAAACGAAGGAACATTTGTAATACCACCGGCCCTTGCCTCAGAAAGACAATCCTCTACAGAAGCACGGCAAGTCTTAGATGAAGCATTAATACACGCAGCAGAAAGCTACACGGAACTTGTTAAGGCTTTAGAAAACTCATTACCCAAAGAAATGTTTGAGAGTAACACCGATAGAAGAAAGGCTATAAGGCAAGCTGCTCGATCAGTACTACCAAACGCCACAGAAACGAAAATTTTCATCACTGCGAATGTTAGGGCCTTAAGACATTTTATTGAAATGAGAGGAGCTATTTTTGCAGATTGGGAAATCAGGTTTCTTGCAATTGAAATGTTAAAACTTCTTGAGAAAGAAGCTCCTTTATTATTCGGAGACTTTTTAATTGAAGACTTGGACGATGGTACTCAAATAACATATCCAAAATTTTCGAAAGTATAAGCAGTCTGAATTAGGCGATTACTTGACCTCTATTGAGTATTAAACTGCCAATAGATCTACTATGACAAGGAGAACAAAGTGTTGTCAGACAGAATAGATTCCAGTCAAAGACCCAGACCCAAATTCGATTGGTTTATACCTATAGATGGAGATGGCAAACACATCGGAACAGATAAGGCTGAAATTCCTCCTACATTTGAGTACCTCAAGGAAGTTGCCCTCACAGCTGAAGAAAACGGCTTCTATTCCCTACTAATACCTACCAGATTCTCAAATGGCCTATTCGATGAAAATGCTCCTCTAGCTGAAACCTGGACTACAGTCGCAGCCTTAGCTTCAGTGACCGAAAAGATAAGGTTCCTAGTGGCTATTAGACCTGGATTTATATCGGTTGGATTGTTTGCACAAATGGCAGCTACCCTAGATCAAATATCAAACGGGCGATTGGATCTCAATATTGTCCCAGGTGGTATTGACGGTGATATGGAAAGGTTAGGTGAGAAGGCCAGTCATGACACAAGATATGAGAGGGCCTCAGAATTCATCGCGGCTTGCCAAAAATTATGGGACAAACCGGTAGCAACCAATTTTGCAGGTGAATTTGTTAGTTTAAATGGTGCCGTGTGCTCCCCAGGTCCCAAAGGTAACCCATCTTTTTATCTCGGAGGTGCATCTGAGTCTGCCTTAAACTTATCTGCAGATAAAGCTGATACCTACTTAGCCTGGATCCTTCCTAAAGAAGTACTAGGTCCTCATCTAAACAAAGTAAGTAAAAAATACATTGATAAAGGCAGGTCACCCAAATTTGGCCTTAGAACTCACATAATAGTAAGGCAATCTGAAAGGGAGGCTTGGGAGACTGCCGAAGAATTACTATCCGAAGCCTCAGATGGGGTCTTGAAACAAAGAGGGACATCTTCTAAAAACACCGTTATGGTAGGTAGGAAGTCACAAACTCAAAAATTCGAAGATAACAAAATGTCTACTCATTTATGGAACGGTATTTCGAACGTGAGGGTGAATTGTGGCACGGCAATCGTTGGAAATGTCGACCAAGTTTCAGAAGAATTACTTAGTTACTGGAAACTCGGGATAGATGAATTTATTTTGTCCGGATTTCCACATGTAGAAGAATGCAACACAATATCGGATCAATTATTACCTGTCCTGACTGAAAAAATAGAGGAGAAATTGCAAATATGAAATGGGTAAGATATCAGGATGATGGTGGAATATTTTACGGTCTATTAAACGAAGATAGAGTAACAAAAACTATTGGCAGCCCGTTCACAGAATATGAATCAACGAATCAGCATATTTCTCTTACTGAAGTAAGAATTTTGCCGCCAGTGATACCTAAAACATTTTATGCTGCAGGAATAAATTATAAAAAACATGTTTTAGAAGCAGCAGCCTTGCTTAATAGGGAGCCAAACTTACCTGAGAAAGCAGATATTGGGTACAGAGCCAACAATGCAATCATCGGTCACGGAGACCCCATAGTCATACCAAAAGACGCCACCGACAAAATCCATTATGAAGCTGAATTAGTAGTTGTTATCGGAAAAACAGCCAAAAATGTTTCCATTCAAGACTCATTAAAATATGTACTAGGTTATACAGTTGGCAACGATGTTAGTGAACGTACCTGGCAGGCATCTGACAGAACTTTATGGAGAGCAAAAAATACTGACACCTTTAAACCCATGGGACCCTGGATTGAAACTGAAGCAGACCTTAACCAAATGGTCACCACAGTAAGGCTAAATGGTGAAGAAACTATTTCTTTTGAAACCAACGACATGATTTTTGGAGTCGAAAAGTATATTTCGGAAATTACCAAATACCTTACTTTACATCCTGGAGATGTAATCTGGATGGGAACCGACGGAACATCCAAAAACATGAAAGATGGTGACATCTGTGAAATTGAAATTTCTGGTGTAGGAACACTTAGCAACCCAGTCACAAGAGCTACCTAAGAGTTTTTTGTTAATTAAGGAGATATTATGAGCACAATAGAATCGGTTTTGGGGCCTCTGGACACATCTAATTTAGGATTTACCCTATCTCATGAGCACATTGTTGTAAGTTCTGCCGGAATACCTCAAATATATCCTGAATTTATCCAAAGAGAAGATTCCATAGCTGAAGCAATAAAAGTATTGTCCCACGCCAAAACTGAGGGATTAGACTCGATAATCGATGTAACCACCTTGGATTTGGGCAGAGATATTCATATGCTGAAACAAGTCTCTCAAGAATCCGGAGTCAACATAATCTGCGCAACAGGAACATGGAGGGATATACCAAGAGTCTTCTGGAATGCGCCCATTGATAGCGTGGCCAATTTATATAAGAGGGAAATAACCACGGGAATAGAAGGCACCAATATAAAGGCAGGAATAATTAAAGTAGCCAATGACATGGGGGGCGTGACCAGAGAAGGAGAAATTATCCTCAGGGCTGCTGCAAGAGCACAAAAAGAAACCGGAGTACCAATATCTACTCACACTTGGGCCCCAGACCGAGTAGGCGAACAGCAGGTCAGAATATTTGAAGATGAAAAGGTTGATTTAAACAAAGTCTATGTAGGGCACAGTAATGACACCATGGACATTCATTATCTGGAAAGCTTGCTAGACAAAGGAGTATGGATTGGTCTGGACAGATACCCCGGCGGCAGAACAATGGGGACTCCTAACTGGGAGCAGAGAACTGAGACTGCTATGAGACTGATAGCAGATGGTTACGGCGAAAAGATTATGCTTGGGCATGATTGGTCAGTAACTTTAAGCATAGACTCGAAAGAAGGCCAAACCAGTCGATCCAAATATAATCCAGACGGGTATTTGTTCATAACTCGGCATGTACTCCCAAGACTCAAAGACTTAGGTGCTTCAGAACAAGACATACAAAATATCATGGTTGATAATCCTAGAAGGTTTTTCGGATGACGAAACAAAAAGCGCCCGTGGTAGATTTACCACGGGCGCTTTACATGTGGAGGCGTTCCAGAGAACACCTACCTGGTCGACCTCCTACTACTACTATCCAACGCGACTTACCTCCTTTTAAAAGACCCTCTATAAGCTTTCATCCACCCATGCGTTTCTGTCTTCCAAACACATTATATATGGAGGCATACCAAAAGTGGATACGAATTATCGGACAAAATTCATTTAATTAGGATTATTACTATGGTCAAATTTTCTGGGGCGATCATATGGACTAATGATTTAGTTCGCATGCAGCTTTTTTATGAAAATATCTTAAAACTCAAACCTCATTCAGTCAGAGACAATTTCATTGCGTATCGATGGCGTGACCTGAGATTTAGCATTGGATTACATTCAGAAGTAAACGGCAGTTCAAAAGAACCATTCCGTATTATGCTAAATTTCGACGTCTCTAATATACAAGAAGTCACGAAACTATTAAAAAGCAACGGGGTCAGATTCCTTAGGGACCCTGAGAAAGAACATTGGGGAGGTTGGGTATGCACATTTCTAGACCCCGACGGAAATACAATCCAATTACTTCAACAACCAGATCTCTAATCGTCTTCGAAACCACGTTTTCTTAAATTGACAGCTTCCCTCAAATATACATTTACAATATCAGCGGAAGATTTATCAGTATTCACATGAACCATAACTCGAATACATTTCTCTAGTGCTCCGGGAACCTTCATCTCATGGGCGCACATCAGGGCTACGTCCACCCATCCCATTTTCCTAGCAGCAACCGGCGGAAATACCGCATTCAAATCTTGGGTAGTTGTGAAAAAAGCGCTGATTATATCGTCCAATTCAAGAGAATTTTGTTTCGTTAATTCCTCTAACATTTCTGTTGTGGCAGCGAGAATCTCTTCCGAACTGTTGGTGGGCGCAGTAATGGCACCTCGTATAGCCCTTACTTTGGACATTTCAACCTCTTTTAATTTATCTGACGATTATATTCTTTATAAATTCAGCAGCAGCTTCGATTTCATCACCTTGCTCTGCCCCTGAAATGTGGTCCAGAAAGGCACTTCCCACAACTGCACCTTCAGCAAATTCCGATATTTTCTCAACGTCCCTTTTCTGCGATACCCCAAACCCTACCAAAACCGGAAGACTCGTATGAGATCTTATTTTGCCAACTAAACCTTCTACTCCTGTAGAAATACCATCACGAGCCCCTGTAACACCCGTCAGGCTCACACAATATATAAATCCTCCAGCGTGTTCACACGACTGTTTTATCCTCTCTTCTGTGCTAGTTGGTGCCAACAAAGGAATATGGTGTATTCCGTTTTCCATGCACTGTCTAGATATTGCCTCAGACTCTTCCATTGGTAAATCAGGAATTATCAAACCATCCAATCCACGTTTAGACGCTTCTGATAAAAAAGACTCAAATCCATACTGGAGAAAAGGATTGAAGTAACCCATAAAAATAATTGGTGAGCTATCATCACTTTGCCTTATAGTAGTCAAGACATCCATACAAACAGCAAGGCTGACCCCATTTTCAAGGGCTTTAAAACTGGTTTTTTGAATGGTTGGGCCGTCTGCTATGGGGTCACTGAACGGGATGCCTAGCTCCAACATGTCTGCTCCAGATTCTAAAACTTTCAGGGCTATATCCGCCGACTCTTCAATACCTGGATAACCGACCGTCAGATAGGGAACAAGCGTAGGGCGGTTATCCGATCTAATGCTGAGAATTTTTGAATCAATTCTATTTTTCACTTATACAAACACCCAAAGAATATATAGTTTTATGTTGACTATTCTGCCTAATTCAAGCTGAAGCCGCAACTACAGCCACTAGTAAATTTTGAACAGCGTGGGAAAGAAAAGGCGCCCAAATTGTTCCGGTTTTTATAAAAAGGACGGATATTAATAGGGAACTAATGAAGACTGGAACATACAGCCCAGGATGCGAATGCACAAGCATGAAAATTAGAGAGACCCAAAGTATTGATTTCGTTTCCCCATAGTAGGGCACCCAAACACTCAGCAATAATCCTCTAAAAAAAAGTTCTTCGACGAAAGGGACCCATATGGCTATAGCAAACAAATTTGCTAGTACTAAGCTTCCGTCCCCCAAGATACCCTTGTCAATTTGTGGAGGCATTAGGTAAGTAATTTCCAGTTTATAAACTACAACCGAATAAACCAGAATAGCGCCTATGCTAAATATAACGGTCAATATTGAAGCAGAAACCCAGCCTGGGGTATCCGGGATAGTAAAGAAAGATTTAATTCCTTTATATCCAACACCAGAAAATGAAAGAACCAGTCCCAATAACAGTAATTGTGGAACAGCCAAGATCCACGGGTAATACCAGGGAACAGGTGAGTACTTAACATCTGAACCTAGAGTAACTCTAAGAAAAATTATAACTGAGAAAGTAACAAATAAAATCGCTACTGAAAATAAATTAAATTTAAATAGAGAAACTGGACGGCCACAAACAAACAGATCAGACTCTAACTCTTTAGCCATTCGACATCTCCGAAGAGATCATCTGGATGGTCTTTCGAGAAATATACTTCGTATTCTTTCTTTGATTCACCTAGTATCCCATCATCACCGTGACCAGGATAAAAGTTAACTCCGTCATCAAACACAAATAATTTTTGATTAATACTTTCAATTATTTCTTTTAAATGGTCTGGTGATTTTGTTTTACCTGGACCACCAGGAAATAAGGTATCTCCTGTGAAAAGATGTCCATCTATGTACAAACAAGTAGAACCGTCAGTGTGACCTGGGGTATGAATTGACTTTATCAGTAAGTCACCTATTTGTATGTCCTTGCCATCGCTTAAAGAAAGATCAGGTGATGCAGGCAACTGGCTAGCATCAGCCTCTCCGATGGCTACCTTAGCAGGAATAGCTTTCGTTATCTCTTCAAATCCTAGCAAATGATCCATGTGATTATGGGTGATTGCGATATATTGGACTTGTGTCGTAGAAGCTACAGCTAACAAGACCGCTGGTTCAGCAGGGGTATCTATCAAAAGACTTTCATTTGTTTTATTACATACCACTATGTAGGCATTGTTCCCGTATGGACCACACGTTATTTTATGGATGGTGAGCCGTTTGTCGGTGTAATGTGGTTTCATCATTTGATCCTAAATTTCTTCATAATAAAATTTATAGTACTCACACAGCACGTCGATTATATCAGTCAGGGTTTACAATTTAGTCAAAACCCTCTATCGATCAAAGATAATATAAAAGGACTTACTGATGGCCAAACATGGAATATCAATAAAAAACGCTTCGGAAGGAAAAAGGATTACCTTAGGCTGTGATCACAATTCTGGTGTGATATACATAGTACCAAGTGAAGCTAGTTGGGTGTGCAGCCAAGAAAACATTGCAGCGCATACAATCTCTGGTTTCTTTAGAGATCTCATCAAATTGGAGAACTCACAGATTGACCAAATAATGCAAAAATGGGGACTTTATTATCGTGGGCTAGAAGTCATAGACTCAGACCCTAGCTAGCTTCAATCCAAGACACCTTCTTCACCGAGAGGTCCTTCGCCAGATAAAATTTTTGGTATCATCGGTGAAAATACTTCCTCATCACCTGATTCTGTATCATCGTCTGACCAATCTTTTAGATCAGCTAATTTACCAACGTCATTCAGCCCGTAACCTAAAGCAGCCATAGGTATGTCCCCCAAGACACCGGATTTCGCAGGAAACGAAGCTTTGTTTAATTGTGATGGATGTCTATAGGTTTCTCGGATTATTACTGTGATCCCATCATCTCCTGCACTAGTTATATTCGCTGAATATGTATTCCCTCCTTCCACCAATTTTTTCAACCTTAAGGCTAGCTTAGGTTCTATACTCCCGATCTCCATGCCTTTTCCGTCCAATATTCTCATCCCTCTATCGACTGTAATCAAATCCACACTATGACCAGAAACCAAATTACCCACATCAAAACTTCTTGGAATATTAACTAATTTGGTAACTCCCGTACGACCAGTTTCCTCAATAAAGGACCTATTGGATGTGGTGGTACCTCCTGCTTTGTTGGTTTTAACAGTTGCAGTTTTCTCAAGGCGTTTCATGTTTTTCTTTGCGATCGGACTATTGGGAGATATAACAAGGGCGCATTGAAATGCTTGCAGTGCTTTCTTATTCTGTCCTCTTTCACTGTAAGCTTTACCGAGCCTGTTATATGACTCAAGGTCCCAAGGGAATTTTTCGACTATTTCTGAGTTAATCTGTATAGCCCCAGCCCAATCAGGTTTCATGGCGCATTCCACCGCACGTTTAGTATTTTCTTTACGTGTTTTCTCCAACAATATTGAAGTTTGAAATGCATTATGAGCTTCTGCACTTTTACCAATTTTTAACAGCGCATCACCCAATCGATTGTAAGCTCGTTGATCTCCAGGGTTGATATCAATCATGGCTAAATTGACCTCAACAGCCTCTTCAAAAAGACTGTACAGCATCAACTGTTCTGCTTCTTTTGCCTTTTCTTTCCTAAGACTTAAAATGCCGGCTAATTCTTTTGAATTCACTTCTCTCACCCTTTGCTATCAACTTTTGACTTCATCAGGGCATTCTAATCAGGGTTTTTTTACTAGTGCAATATATTTTGCACCCATAATAATGGCAAACTTAAAATCAGGAATTGCTCCAAAACCTTGGACTTAACCTAAATGAACTAAATCTTAATAACGTTATTTTAAGGATCGCTTCGAAGATTATTGAAGCCGACATTTTTGATTCACCTGCTATGCGGTCATTGAACATTATGGGGTGCTCTCGAATTCTAAATCCATTGCTTTGGCACTGCATAGCAATTTCAACTTGAAACGCAAATCCTACGCAGTGAATTCTATCCCAGCAGATTTTCTTTAAAACTTCTGACTTATAAACCTTGAATCCAGAAGTACAATCTTTTACTTTTAAACCGGATACAAAGCGTATTAATTTATTCCCACCTTCACTTAACACCTTCCTATATAACCCCCATTCTTCATCGCTACCTCCTCCTTGATAGTACCTAGACCCTACTGTCACATCATTTTCATGAAGTAATTCGATCATTTCAGGTATATATTTAGGGTCATGAGATAAATCTGCGTCCATTTGAACAACAAATCCTTCCCTACCTGATAGCTGAGCGATAACCTTCTGAAAACCTTCAACATATGCTGTCCCCAGACCGCTTTTACGATCACGTTTTAATATCGATACCGAGAAACCCTTTGATTCCGCATAAGATTTGGCCACTGCACCGGTGTTATCCGGAGAATTATCGTCGACAATCAGAACATTTACATTATGCAGATGCAACCCAAATATTTCGTCTAAAAGAATTGGAATATTTTGTGCCTCATTATAGGTCGGTACAACTATATGAACAGGAAAATCATTGACCTGCATCACTAACCCTTATATTGAATAAAAATCAATTCCAAATTGAAAATAGAAAACGGATCCTCATTAGAAAAATATCTTTTACCATCTGAAATACAGCAGATCCAAATTTTACTTTACTGTCTGAGCCGTGATGCCAATCAATTGGAATTTCAGATACAGAATAGCCCCACCTATCGGCTAGTAATAAAACTTCCACGTCAAAAGCCCAACCACTAGTTTTAAGCAATGGAAAAATCTTACGAGCTGATTTCGAAGAGAAACATTTGAAACCGCATTGAGTGTCACGATATTTTCTGATTGCTATAAATTTTACAAATAAATTAAAGACCCTACCCGCGAAATATCGAAGCCTTGGTTCTTCAAACCTGCGAGATTCCACTAATTCTCTGGACCCAATGGCAATATCAAATCCTTTACTCATTTCCGCAAGGAAGAGATTGATCTGATCCAAAGACATGGCTAAGTCAGCGTCACACATGAATATGTTCTGACCTCTGGCCACCAGCATACCTTCCTTAACAGCCGCTCCTTTTCCTCTGTGAGGGAGGTTCAATAGTTGGAAGTTTGGCTTTTTATCCAAAAAAGATTGAGCTATGGATCCGGTCGTATCATCGCTCCCATCATTGCATAAAACAACTTCATACGAATAATCTTGGGTACTTAGGAACTCGTAAACACATTCCAAAGTATTCTTTATTCTGGGCTCCTCATTGTAGGCAGGAATAACTAGTGAAAGATGTATATCTTTCACTTCTTCAACCACAAGATGTCTAGCCTATTCAGACTTCTCCAATTCAAATGCTCCATGCAGTACCTCAGCCGCTTTTGCTACATGATCAGACCCAATTATGCATGTTATTCTAATCTCAGAAGTTGTGATCATCTCAATGTTGATATCAGCCTGAGCTAATGATCTAAACATATTCGAAGCATATCCAGGTGAATCCTGCATCCCAGTGCCAACTATACTAATTTTAGCTAGATTTTCCGTTTTCCCAACATTGGTTGTGCCAAGTTCATTAGCCACTTCTTCAACCACTTTCATTGCTCTGTCAACATCCGATTGCTTAACGGTAAAAGTAAGGTCAGTAGTTCCTGACACACTAGCATTTTGTACTATCACATCTACACTTATATCCGATTCAGCCAACGGATCAAATAAGGCCGCTGCAATTCCAGGTCTGTCAACAACCGAAAATACGGTTATTTTTGCTACATCCCTATCTGTTGCAATTCCCCTTACTCGGTTACGTATTTCACCTACCTTAGTATCCATATTTTCTCCATCATGAATTAAAGTCCCTGGTTTATCATTGAAACTTGAGGCCACCAAGATAGGAACCTGGTACACCATACCCAATTCAATGGATCGAGGATTCATTTTGGCTCCGTAACTTGCTAATTCCAACATTTCTTCGAAGCCAATAGTTGTTATTTTTTGAGCTTTAGAAACTAGACGTGGGTCAGCGGTATAGATTCCATCCACATCTGTATATATTTCACAACGATCGGCATTTAATCCTGCCGCCAAAGCAACTGCAGTTAAATCAGAAGCACCTCTTCCCAAAGTTGTAATATCACTATCATTGGTCACTCCTTGAAAACCTGCCACTATTACTATATTCCCACTCCCCAACTCTCCCAATATCCTGCTAGTATCAATATCTGCTATTTTGGCTTTCCCATATGAAGAATCAGTTCGAATCCCTGCCTGAGCTCCACTCAGACTAACAGCGTTTTTTCCCATATCTTTAAGGGCCATGGCGACAAGCGCGCATGACTGGAGTTCGCCAGTTGATAACAAAACATCTAATTCTCTTAAATCAGGCATTCCTGAAACTTGAGACGCAATCGATAACAAATCATCCGTCGAGTCACCCATCGCTGAAACAGTGGCTATAACACTGTTACCAGAATCATGAGCAGAACATATCCTGGAAGCAACACTCCTTATCAATTCAGGTGTTGCTAGTGATGATCCTCCGTATTTTTGTACTATGACAGGCATATGTAATCCCTTATTTCTCTAGGTATGCCCCTTTCGATGTTGGGGATGTAAAAATAATGTCCCCATCAAGTCCAGATTTCATCGCTGCATCTGCCATCTCATAACCAATCGTATATTCCCTGCCCTTGGTGAAAGCCAATATTGAACTGCCTGCACCAGACAAGAAAGCCCCCAATGCTCCTGCCTCCATAGCAGCCTTTATTATATTTTTCATAGGAAAAAATTGCTTCTGTCTCTGAGGTTGATGAAGCATATCTTGAGTAGCATATTTTAGATTATGCAGATCACCAGTAACCAAGGACTGAACGAGTAAAGCCGATCTTCCAATGTTATAAACTGCATCTTCCCTCGCAACTTCGGAAGCCAATATATTTCTAGCTTGATCCGTTGGCATAATTTGATTAGGTACGTACAAAACGACTTTTAAATCTTCTGGGAAAGTGACACTTGCGGTAATCAATTCCTCTTGGTCATAAATTCCTATTTGCACTCCACCCAAAAGAGCTGGAGCAACATTGTCCGGATGCTTCTCAATTTTTGCCCCGATATTCAGTATTTCAGATGTTGAAAGAGGTAATCCTGCCATTGCGTTCCCACTCATTAATCCACCTATCAAAGCTGCTGAACTACTACCCATACCTCTAGTCAACGGAATTCGATTGGTGCATGACAAGTTAACTTCGGGAACAATCTCATCTATTTCTTCAAAAACCTTACAAAAGCTTTTATAGACCAAATTGCTAGAATCTTTCGGCAATTCTTCTTCGCCGATCCCGTCTATTTTTATGGAAAAAGGTCCCTTTGATATTCTTACTTCATTCCATACATCAAGGGCGATACCAAGGCTATCAAAGCCTGGTCCCATATTAGCTGAAGTGGCCGGAACTTTTACTACAATATTGTCAATCATTTCAATGAGTCAATTATATCATTCCTAGCTAAGATTATTGGTACTGATAAAATATCATGGCGTGATTTCTTGCGTGCACCAAAGCAAAAGATATGATTACTTAAAAGAAGAATTCCAGTGACTCATCAGCCCTACAGAAAACAACAAATCTTATCGAGAAGTCTAGACTTGATTGACTACGACTATGTTAAGCAGCAAGTCGCAACTCTTTGCACCTTCCCTGAATCAAAAAAGTTAGCCCATGAAATGCTACCGTCATATTTTGAAACAAAAGTTTTTCAACAAAAAATTGAAACAAGTGAAGGAATAAACTTAATTTCAAACATTGGCTCCTTTTCCCTTGGGGGCATCAAAGACCACGCAGAAAGTTTAAAAATAGCTAACCTAGGTGGCGTGCTGACAGGCCAAGAACTTTTAGTAATAGCAAACACGGTAGAGGCTTTGTCTAATGCCAGAAAAGTGATATTGAATCATCAAGAAGAATTGCCTCAGCTACTAGAGGTGGCCAAAAAAGTACCTGATCTATCCTATCTTGGCTACTTAATCACATCAAAAATTGCTAGCAATGGCCTGGTAAAGGACGAAGCAACACCAAACCTTGGCAATATCAGAAAACAAGTTCGCGAATCTTATTCTAGGGTAACAAACGCCCTCGAATCCATTATTTCTGAATCAGAGATGTCAGGGACAATCCAAGACAATGTGATTTCAGTCCGTGGGGATAGATTGGTGGTTCAAGTGAAGTCAAATATGCGAAGTCGTGTGCCGGGGATAGTGCATGACGCTTCAAACACAGGTATGACTTTGTTTATCGAACCATTCAAAACTGTGAGTTTGTGCAATTCTTGGAGAGAATTTTCCCTAGAGGAAGAACGTGAGGTTCTTAAAGTACTTCAAGATTTATCTTCACAGGTTGGGTCTTTATCTGGGGAAATAGATACTGGAATTCATAACGCTGCAAATCTAGATTTCATTGTAGCCAAATCAAAGTACAGTATTTCTCTGAATGTGAACAGTACGGATAGGAAAGTCGAACCCCTTACAAACGGTAAAAAAACAATAAACCTCATTGAGGCAAAACACCCAATGCTAGGTGAACAGGCAGTCCCTTTAAACCTACAAATAGGGCCAAATTGGAATGTTCTTGTAATAACAGGTCCTAACACCGGAGGAAAAACGGTGGCAATAAAGACTGTAGGACTACTAGTTGCAATGAACCAATCTGGAATCCAAATTCCAGCAGAAGCCGGAAGTCAACTACCGTTTTTTGATGGGATATATGCAGACATAGGAGACCAACAAAGCATAAGCAATTCAGTTTCAACCTTTAGTTCCCACATCCAGAATCTCAACGATATTTTAGATAATTGCTCTCCCCAATCACTATTGCTTCTAGACGAAGTAGGATCGAGTACAGATCCAGAAGAAGGTTCAGCCATAGCTAAGGCTGTTCTGGAGTATTTGGCCGAAAAAGGCATACCCACGCTAATTACTACACACCATAGTACAGTGACTTTAATGGCTGAATCTGACAATAGAATGCAAAATGCCAGTTTCCAACTTAACCCTGAGAATTTGACCCCAACATATAACCTAATCCTTGGACTGCCAGGTCAAAGCTATGCGATGGCGGTGGCAACTAGACTAGGTTTAAAGACTGAAATAATCGAAAAGGCCAACAAACATCTGTCGGAGGAATTCAAGGAAGTATCAGATTGGATTTCAAAAGCAAACCAAGAGAAGTCTAAAATTTCAAAAACCACAGAAGTAATTGAACAAAAATATCAAGAGGTTGAGTCAATTCAAGCAAAGCTAGATCAACAGATAAATTATTTAATCGACAACAGACAAAAAATATTGGATTCTATTCATCACGCGGCTGAAGAAAAATACAGTGAAATTGAAGACCTCCTAGAAAAAGCCCGTATGGCATATTCTTGGAATAAACACAGCGGACAATCAGCAGAATCTCTCGAAACAATCATTGAAGATACACAGAAAAGTTTGGATGACATACAGCTGGAACAGCTGAAACCAAGGATTTCTGATAACTCAGACGAAGAGCTCAAAATAGGCGATACCGTTACAGTCAGAGGACTGAATTTATCGGGTGTGATTACCCAACTCAACCATATGACCCAAATGGCCGAACTCAAAATAGGTAATCTTCGTATGGATGTGGATATATCTAGGCTGGAAAAAGAACTATCCGAACAAAAAACTCCTGTCATCAATGAACCTATAAGATCATCACGTCCTAGCTTGGAAGAACAAATTTCATATAGCGATAGGGTGGACATAAGAGGAATGAGAGCCGAACCTTCCCTAAAAATGGTGGAAACCTTTCTCGACCAATCGCTCAAAAACGGTCTGAGTAAAGTAATTGTGATCCATGGTAAAGGTACTGGGGCACTCCGGAAAGCCATCAGAGACTTCCTAGAAGGACATCCTTTAGTCAGTAGTTTTGGATCAGAACTAGACGCTCTGGGCGAAGACGGGGCAACATACGTCGTCCTAAATTAGACCTATTTTCGACCAGATCCGACAGCCGAATTTGGGGTTACCATTACTAAAAGAGCTGGTAATACAACCAGAGACGAAATTAATGCAAACCCGATCATAAGGGAAGTTAGTTGGCCGTAAGAAGCGAACATGGGCATGGGAGCAAAACCCATAATCGCAAATCCCACTACGCTTGAAGCTGCCGAAGCAACTAAAGCTACACCGGTACCTCTAGCTGCCTTCTGAATAGCCGCAATTTTAGATTCATTTCTATTAATCTCCTCTCTAAACCTAACCGTCATATGTATCGAATAATCTATCCCAACCCCTATAGAAATAGCTCCAATCATGGCAGTTACAAAATTTAAGGAAAACCCAAAAATATACATGACTCCATATAGCCAAGCGACAACCAACCCAATAGGGACTACCGTTACAACGGCGTAGCGCAAAGACCTCATGGTGACCAAAAGAAGCAGTGTAGCAGCCACCATTGCTATAGGAAGAGATGTGTACAGTGTTCGAGTAGATTCGGACAGCTGTACCTCACGTTGAAAAGGTGACCCAGTCAAAGCAACCCTTGATAGAGATGAATGCTTTTCTAATTCCAATACTAAAGGTGTAAGCTCCTTTAGAGCAGCGGTGACTACTGCTTGATCTCTGGTGCCAGGCATTTGAAATTGAATTGTAGTCAAACTCTCCTCGCCAGCACTGTAATATATAGCACCTTGTACTTGGTCTGGTCTGAGAATCATATTTTGATCGTCACCCCAGACTCCATTAACCAACGAAAATTCAAAAATCGTCCTTATTTGATCTCTGGTATCGGGTATACCATCACTATTGATGTCTGTTATGGATATTCCGCTCCCGCTCTCCACCACGGACACGGCAAAGGAATTCCCCATCAATGTGGTAAGTAGGTTTAAAGCATTCAGTCCAAATGTAACTTCCCCACTCGGGGTCTGTTCCACAAAATCAATTTCTCTCAAACTGTCTATGTAAATGGTCATATCTTCGTAAACCGTCGGATCGGTCAAATCACCTTTAATATAAGTGACACCTGGTTCTCCACCGGCTATAAATTCATCAAATTTATCAAGTCCAATCACAAAATCTGACTCCGAATCAAAAAAATCTTTAACATCAAAAGAAGGGGTCAACTTCAGTGCAGAGTAAATAGAGTAAGAAGTCACTATTACAGTCACAAAAATCACTAATAGAACGTTTGTAGCAGCTAATGTAACTAATTTTGAAACAATATGAGCAAATCTATCTTGGTTTAATGCTTTTATTTCCAGGTTTCCTGTTTTTTCACTAGACTGCTTACTAGCATTTTTCGACAGTATCAGAATTGGCCCCAAAATAAGGAAAACAATGCAAAAAGCTAGAAGAAGCAATCCTATAAATTTGCTTACAGCTACCATCATAATGATCGAAGCACCTGAAACTGAAGCGACTAATACCGAGCCCACTATCCTATAAATCGTCCATTTTTTGGCTTTGAAATTAAACTCAACTTGACTCATCAGTTGGTCTATTTTCATAGTTAGGAGAGGAGCAACCACGCCGAGTATGACAAAAGAAGATATTACAGCTATTGCAGCAGCGCATCCAAAATGGATTACGGCCTCAATATTCGATGACAAATTTGAAAGGAAAGCTATGCTATCACTAGCCATTGCCAAAAGAAGTGCTCCAAGTACTGATGCATAACCCAAAGTGAAACTAACTTTTGGATCATTCCCCTGCAGCAATTCTTCACGATATCTCCGCACAGCGTGCACCACAAAATCAACCCCCAATGAAATCATTCCAATGGGCACTACTAAATCTATAACCAGACCACTTTTTAGCCCTAATAAAGCAGAGACACCTTTCAGCCAAACCATCAATACCGCAAGGCCAACACCTGTTATAGCAGTAGCCCAATAAGAATTAAGACTAATCCCTACCACCAATACAGCAGCGATGGCCGTAAACATTATGAAAACCCCAGCCTTCTTACCTTCATCCTCAGATTCTAAATTGGCATCTATAGCAATTCCCCAAATCTCGTAATTGTTCCCCGAACCTTCCATCACAGAACCTATACTTCTATTCAAGTGTTCTTTATTGATTACATCGGGCCCTCCTCCCATTCCAATTTCCAAACCTGCTCCACCTAGTTTGGAATTATCAGCCAAAGCATGGAACACCATGACAGGTGCAATCCAGTAGTCGATCTCTTGACCAAGAACAATTCTTTTTGTGGAATAGGCCTTAGTAGAAATTAGGTCTTTAACATTAACGAACTGGGGATTCGACATTATGTGATGGAAAGCTAGCTTAACTTGTTCCTCAGTAGCGGATTCCAAAATTAAATTCTCACTCGCGAGGAAAACTTCTACAGAGTCGAGAACAGAAATAATCCCATCTATTCGTATTCCCAAATCAAAATCGTAGTAATTAGCAAGATAGGACTGTTTCTTTAAAGTACCTCTTTGATTTCCCTCTTCAGTCACAGCTAAATCCCCTTTCAGGTCCAATTCAATCAAGCGACTTCTATTGACCTTCAGGTCTAAAAGCACAGATTTAGATAAAACATCGCCCTGACGTGCTTCCATAACAAAGCTGGCAAAATGAAGCGGAGTAGGAAATTTTTGATCAATCTCTTTCTGAAGTTCGTAAACTTCTCCAGGTGGATTAGAAGAAGCCTGTTCATCAGGCGCCAACAGAAACAAAGGAAAAATTAGAAGTAAAGTAACCAACGCAACGATTGATAAAATCGAGTAAGGTCTATCCGCCAAAAATATAGCTATTGATTTATTCAAATTCAATGAACTAAAAATCCTTGAAACCTCAGAGTAGTAACATTTGAACAAAGCTCTACTTTAAATACTTACATAGCTGCCCGCAAAAAGGATAGAGGGTCTTATAATTTGAACTTCCAAAATCGGGAGATATTTTATTGATGAAAATAGTATTTATGGGAACACCGCATTTATCCATACCAGTTCTTGAACGCATTGTGGATGATGGTCACGAAATTTTGGCCGTTTATACCCAGCCAGATAGAACATCTGGGCGTGGCAGAAGGAAAGCCATATCTCCTTTAAAAGAATACTCTGTATCAAAAAATTACCTGGTATTACAACCTGAAAATTTCAGAGGTAATTCTTCAGAAATTAATACCCTGAAAAAATTCGATGCGGATATAGCTGTTGTAGCAGCATATGGAATTTTATTACCCCCCGAGGTACTCAGCGCCTTCCGACACGGTTGTATTAACCTCCACCCTTCGCTTTTACCCAAATACAGGGGAGCTTCACCTGTATCATCCACAATTCTTGCAGGAGACAAATACACGGGCGTTACAATTATCCAGTTAGATTCAGGAATGGATTCTGGCCCCATATTGTCACAAGAGAAAATAAAACTCCAAGGAGATGAATTCTGCGATAAATTAACCATGGATTTATTCATGTTGGGTTCAAAACTTGTTTCAAAAACAATTTCAGAATTTGCGACTGGCAATATCGAAATCGTTCAACAGGACCACGACAAAGCTACCTTCACAGAGAAACTTTCCCGAAACGACGGATTAATTGATTGGACCAAAGGATTCAACAGAATATGGAAAGAGATCCGAGCATATAACCCCTGGCCAGGATCACATACCAAGTTCAAAGGCAAAAATTTAAAGATAATTGAAGCCAAGATTTCTACTGAGAACAAATCACCATCTGGATATGTCTCAATCCATCGAAATGAAGTGTATGTTGGTACCAGTGACGGCTCACTAAATGTCAAAAAACTTCAAGTGGAAGGAGGAAAAATTGTCTTGGCCTCAGATTTTGCTAGAGGCCATAAGGATTTTGAAAATTCAGTGCTTGGTTAAGTATCGCCTAGCCTTAGCATCTTATTTAATACCAACCTATTTGCTAAGAAAATCAGGAACCCAACTACCATAGAAAATATTACGATCATGACCCCGTAGGTAATTAACAAGTTCGGCCAGTCTACCTCGATAACAAATGGAGGTATAACTTGATTGCCATAGTCATCGATACTTAAAAATGGCATAACTGCCTCCGATAACCTTCCCCCCATCCATGTGCCCATAGCCATGCCCAAAATAATTATCAAAACCTGCTCGATCCAAATTGATGACATAAGTTGACGACTAGAAAGTCCCATAGTCCGAAGCAGAGCAAATTGAAATCTACGATTCCTAAACGAAATATAAGCGTGAGAAAAAAATCCAATAACACTCAAAAGTAAAATTGAACTAAATGCAATCAACAATATTGCATGCCACCCTGCCTTAACCAGAGGATCTATTCGAGTTTCCTCGAGCATAGATTCAGCATCCCATAATTGACCGTATGGAAATGGAGGATCAGCAATTAAATTATCTCTTATAGAATTTTTATTTTCCTGTTTAAGATCATCCTGGTAGGAAATCCAAATCTCATTTGGATCCGTACTTCCAATTAAAGAACCTATATTGATCCCATGGATTAATGAATCGGAGTCTACTATAAAAAAATCGTCTTCAATGGGGTTTATAGTTGGAAAATATTCAACTTGATCTATAAGTACTATATCTATTCTTTGTCCACCAATTGATATCTTTAGTCGGTCTCCCAATTTGTATCTTGATTTCCTGAGCATATCCGAATCAACTATAGCTGGAACAGGTTCAGACGATTCCGAAGGATATATACCACGAATTGTCATAGACGGACCATCTGACCATGTAAAACGAGCTGAAGAATCTGATTTAGCACTGATGTCAGAAAGAGCTAAATTATCGTTGGAAGAGAAGATTGACGAATCTATAGTTTGCCAACCTTGAACGTCTCTAAAATCCTCCAAATTAACCACTTCGCCCGTTGATAGTCGCACTCTAGCAGAATCTATTAGAATTGACCCCGGTGATAAGCTTTTTTGGGGAATCGTCTCTACGATGCCAACCGACATCAAAGTGAGCGGTCGAGAAGGAAAAATCTGAAATCTTCTCCTGCTCCCAAAAATCTCCACTTCTTTGTAGGTCCAACCACCACTGTCGAGTCTGCCTAGATCATAAGAAATATACCTTCCATTACTATCTCTCATTCGAGCAATAAGAGCGACCGTAGGCCGAATTTTATCGGATTTAACCAATACTCCAAAAGATCTTGCCCGGTCCGGCAATTCGATCCCTTTTTTATGGGAGCTTGCCAAAGAATCAACTATTTCAGAGAGTGTATCTTCTGAAAAGTCAGATCTATACCAAGCATTTTTCGCAAAATTCGCGGTATCAAATCCAAAAATAGTCATTGAGTCAGATCCGAAAGTTTTGGTCACATCTGTTGCAGTCATTCGTATTGAAGCACTAACTGAAGACACCCCATCAATAGCTTCTACCTTTTTAGTAAGAGGTTTACTGAGGCCAGTGGAGTTGACTGAAAGATCGGTCAGCCTTAAGTCGGAACCATGTGAATAATAAACTCTCTCTTCAAAATTCCTATTCAAAGTTCCTGCAAAACTAGCAACAAAAATCCCGAGTCCAGTCATTAAAATCAGTAGTAAAACCAGTCTTGCGTAGTTGGATGGACTTCTGGAGATTTGCCACAGACTTAGAACAAGTCCAATCGGTAAATATCTAGATAAAACTCTACTCAAAAGACTCATAAGAAGTGGGAATATCCTCAATATAACCAAAGCCGAGGCGACCAAAATAATGGCAGGAACAGCTAACATTATTTGATTTGAATTAACGTTACCCAAAATGTCCCGAGCAGCCATAGATCCTTGCTCATTCAGCTGATTGAATAAAAATAAGCCAATTACAAGAATTAAAACGTCAATGTAGTACCTTGTAATAAACGAAATTCGATTCGGCCTATTTGACTTGGTCCTTTCATCAGAAACTGTATATCTTGATGCTTGAATAGACGGAATCATCAAGGCAAGGAAACTTAATAGGCCTCCAAAAAAGCTCATCAAAAATGATTGGTATGTCAACCTAGCTGAAAGAAAAGAACCCTCATTGATATCTTGGAAATCGGATAGAAGTCCTAACAGGCTAATCACGAAAGCTGCAATTATAGGACCAAGGATTGTAGCAAGTAATGAAATCGTAATTCCTTCGATGGCAAACACACTTAATATTTGGGAATCCGTAGCACCTCTACCTTTCAATTTAGATACTTCAAACCTTCGCTGCTCAATCATTAAGGAAGATAAAATTACGACGTAATATAAGACAACAAAAGTTACCATTATTAAGACCACGTACATCTGTATCTTCGTGAACAAAATTCGTGTGTCGTAGATCTTTAAAGACTTATCTAGCTCAGTCCGAATTACAAATCTATTTAATTCTGATCCTAATCTGTCACCAAAATAAGTTATGTTCGATGCCAATTTGGAAGCATTGGAGGAATTAATGCTTTCTCTATCTATGTCGAACATCCAAACGTAGGTAGTCTCTAAATCAAATAAACTAGAAGCCAAGCCCTCCATATATATATTCTTCGGCAAATAAAGAGGAATGGTTTTGAAGGATTTGCTAGCCGAATACATGAAACCCTTTTGTTCAATGCTCCAATACAAATCATCTGGATCCTTTTTTTCAAAAACTCCTGCGATATTCACTGTAATGTGATCCACTGAGTCATTCCAATATGGAACTGCAGATATACGGTCGCCCACCCTAAGGTCAAACAACGAAGCATGTTTAGCATCTATCAGCACCTGAATGACTGAAGCTCGATTAGTTCCTAACTTTTGCTCTAATTCTCCAGGATAAACGCCATCGACAATTGTCACTTGAGAGTCCAATTTTGGGAGATAGGCAAAATAGGTACGTGAATTATCTTTACCTGCATCCAATTCCTGACCAGGACGACTAAAAAAGAATGTCGAAGTTCTTGCCCCATGCAAAACATCACGAATGTGGGCACCGAAAAGTCCCTCAGAAAAAGAGTGAACTCTCTTATCTAAATTTGAGGCTTCGAGATAATTGGTAGGACCTTTTTCAGCCTGAATTAATATATTAGTATCTTCGTCATTCAAAGATTTCAGAGAGTCGTCGAGGGCGATCTCTTTAAGGGAATCAAAGAAAATCACCGTTCCTGACATTATTGAACAAGCCAACACAACTCCAACTACCACAGTCGACAAGGTTCTCCAATTCACTATCAGTCTCTTAAGAATTAGAGGCCAAACTCTGAAAATTGTTTCAAATCGTTGTATATACATTTCCTATTCTTCCAACCTGGACAGAGTTCCAAGATTGATTTTAAAAAAATGAAAACTAATCCATATCACCATAAGGGTAAACAAGATAAAGAAAACCACAGAGCTGATAATCAAAGGAGCAAAGTCAATTGAGGTGATTGGTGGGGGAATCACCGGCCTTCCAGTATCAGTTGTCATTACTTCCGAAACCATTAATCGGGTCATCAGGATTCCAGTACAACTTCCTAATCCGATCCCAATAAAAATCAAGAAAACTTGTTCAACGAAAATCATTTTAAAACTCTGAGCTAACGTGATTCCCATTGACCTTAAAGTACCCATTCTTGATTTAATCTGATTAGATAGAAAAACCATATGAATGAAATATCCAATGACTGCTATATAAATTGATACTAAGATTGACACCATAGTCATCAGTCTCCATCCAGTAGAAACTATCGGATCATTGTCTAAATCTTCTAGCAATGTTTTCGTCGTCTGTATTTCTGATCCGGTGCCAATTTTGTCTTCTATATTAAGGATCGTATTCTCCTCGGAATCGTGAAAATTTATAAAAACCTCATTCACGCTATCTCTCTTATGTATATCTATTAAGGAAGAGAAATAAATCAAAGCATCCAAATTTGAAATAAGGAAGGCTCCCAAATTTGGGTCCAGAGTGGAATAGAAATCCACTTCTCCTACTATTTTCCCTGTTACTAAGGCCTGTGAAATGTTCATCAACAAATAGTCATCAACCGTAAATCCACTGTCCTTTATGAACGATCGACTTACCAGCACTGGCAAATAAGACCCGTATTCAGCCCAATATAATCCTCTAATCCCATTATTCATCTCTTTGCCAAAGTCATATGAAAATCCGTGTCGACCTGAAACTGAAGCTCCTTCTGTTAGAGAAATTGAATCACTTGAACCAATAGCAGTAGGTATAACGGACCAATTGGAATAGGTCTCAAAATTCTCTACTAGAACCTCTTTTCCTGACATTGTGACGAAAAGATCATCAAAAAAAATGTTTCCTGGGGTTCCAGATGCACCTAATCCTGGTTCACTTAATTGGATAGAGACCAACTGAATAGGTTGATTTAAAGAATCAGGAATTGGAACCTTTCTTTTGGACCATTTATATGGTTCGGGTTTACCCAACGTAACGATTTTATATTTGTTGTCAGCATCTCTTAAAATGAGCCATAACGAAATTAATGGAAATTTTGAATTTGGTTTAACATTAAGGCCGATTTCCGTAGACCCTTCAGGAATTTTCAAAGCTGGTATCAGAATTTCATGTGAAATTTCTGACATTAGGCTTTCCATAGGTTCCCGAGAAAAATCCTCTCTACTCCATAGATCAAAATTGCCAGCTTCCATCGCTAAATAATTAAACGCAAAAGATCCCATACCTTCCCCCAAATGCCCCACACCTCTTTTTGCTTTCGAAGAATTTTTCACTCCAGGCAGGTCCTCAAAAAAGTCAGATGATTCTGATACGGATGAATGCTGCAATCCGTACCCTCCAGAAGACATCGATATCTTTGCATCTGACCCGACGTGATAGAAGACTCTTTCTCGATAGGTTTTTTCAAGAGTTGAACCGAGCGTAACAGCCAATACCAATACTCCAGATGATAAAACCAATAAAACGACCATCCAGGTGTACTGCAAAGGATTACGCGACATATTCCAGAGAACCAAAGATACCCATGGTGGGAAAAACTTTCTAAGGCGATTTAATAATAAGAAAAGTGCTGCCAACGCACTTAGTAGCAACAGAAGCCATGTTGTAAGCAAGGTGAGTAGTCCTCCTTCCTTGGTAGCAACATATAAGCCCCAGACAACCAACATTAGGATAAAAAGTCCAACAGATAGTAAATCACCATATTTACTTTTGGTTTTCAAAAACGACAGTAATCCAACGACCAAAAACACCAAAGCAATGAATTTAAACATCAGTATTGATGTATCTAAGTCGGAAAACATCATGATCCCAATATGGTAAAAAACTAAAATCACCGCTGAAAAACCTATTAACAACACTAACCCTGGTGACTCTCCCGTGATAAATCGAACTAAGATAGGGAATACCCTAAAAGACAAAATACTGACCGAGAAAAAAAGTAAAACCGGTGTAAAAAACAAGGCTTCATTTATCCCAGTACCGTCTCCAAGTCCTCCGGAAGATATTTGTCCTCTGGATTTAATTTCATAGAGTAGTAGGCCACAAATCACCAAAAAAGCTATATCAAGAAAATACTTCTGGATAAATGTTACGGATTCAGGCCTTCCTGCCTTTCGTCTTCTCCCAATTACCCCTCTCGATGTTCTCAAGATTGGAGGTATTAAAAAAGCAATTAGGCACAATACCCCGAAAGTGGATGAGAACACAAAAGGCTTTATAGAGAAAGTGACTGGTAAAGGATTACCATCTGTTGCTCCTTGAAAATACGGCAGTAGACCCACAACATACACTAAAAAGAAGGCAAAAAATGGTGAGAATAGAATTGCACATAAAGAAAGGGTGCAACCTTCCAGACCATATTGCCTTAATACGGTCCATGTCGAGGCACCTCTCGTTTTTACCAAAGAAATGTCCGATTCCCTGGCCGGTACCAGATATGAACTGATCATGAATACAAAATATAAAAGCGCAGAACCCGTAACAGTCAAAAGTAATAGGATAGGTACACTAGAGAAAAGACTTTGCGTCTTATACTCTTTCAACATTATTAAAATACCTGACCTTAGTTGAAATCCATTCAATTTCTTAGTAAGAAATCCGTCTAAACCATCAAGTGACTCCGTAATTTCATCCCTAGTCCAATCCCTAAGTACTAGGTGATCTATTTGCTGATTCCAGTTCACCTCTGCCATTGAACCCGGATAAGCATGAGGCACAGAATTCATCATAATTTTTTCAGATATGAAAAAAGCTAAATAATATTCCTGCTCTTTACTCCTTCTGTATGAATTTTCCGATTCATCGTTTGTGGGGATCAGAGGCATTAAGAATTTCTCTATTTCATCCCCCCATATAGGGTCCGTATAATCATTAGCCTCAAATACCCCACTTACCCTTACTCCTAATTTGACTCTAGAATCAGGAAAAGGTGTCCCAACGAAAACATCTCCTTGCCCTATAGAAAGTGCTTCTGAAAGGCCTGTGGATATTGAAACCTCAAGTAAAGGTCCGTCGGGATGAAATTGAAAATCTGAAGATGGAGGTAACCCAGTGATGTAGGTGATTTGCCGGTCCATTGTTTGAAAGCTTTGGAAATATCCAACTTGCGAACTAACAAAATCAGCTTTTGGGTCCCCTGACGTCTCCTTCAACGACTTATAAAAACTAAACTCATTAGTTTTGATATACCGATTCAAATTCAGGGTTGCTTCATCCCAATATGAATTGATAGTTTCTCTGATCAATATGTCTGAGTTAGAGATGGTTTCTTCACTCAACACAAGCGAAGGAATGGACATATCTAAGGCTAAATAGTTTTCGGACCTGTTTTGAACAACTTTATCTATTTTTTTCCTTATGCCTTGTTGGTCCATCGAGTCCATGTAGATAGGAGCGGAGGAAATCAGAGTAGTAGCTACGATCATGCCTGATAATATCGCCAGTATTAGACGAAAATCACCTAACGAACGTCTAAAAACTAAATTAAACGAATTTAATGACGCCAAATCTGAGATATTTCCTTTACTAGACCGGTAATATTTACATCTACGAAATCTCGTACGATGGTTTCAAAAGCAGACCAACCTCCACCATCTGGGACATAAACCTCTACTGAATTCATCGCACTCAATCCATATCCTCCCATAATAAAAACCTCCTGTGAGGACCCAGATTCTATGCAGTCATTACCGCGGCTTTTATCGTATTGATATGACGCATGTCCCATCCTTGCTTCCCTCATACTTCCAGCTGAACTCCATGTGCCAGTCCGTACATCAAATAATTCTGCCGTGCCTGAAGGGATGTTGTAATCTCGAGTGCCTCCAGTCACTAGAATATTCTGATTTCTAAGTATTATTGCCGTATGCCTTGCTCTCTTTTCTGACATATCAGGCAATTTATCCCATTCATCCAAATCAGGTTGATAATATTCAGCCGAAGACAAAGATCTACCATCCAAGCCATATCCTCCGAGCGCATAGACACCTCCATCTGAATCTTTCAATAGACGGTGTGAAGCCCTTGCTTCCCCCATAGAGGCTATTACCTTTATGGAAGAATCCTTCAGATCATATTTTTCAACCGATGTTATTGGAAACCCATCCAGTCCAACGCCGCCAGAAATTAGAACAGTGTCATCATCTAGCAATACCATTGAATGACCCCAACGAGGTTCGCCTAAATGATTCACTGATTCCCATATATTCTTACTTACATCAAAATTCCAAATATGGTCCACAGCTTTTGAACCATCCCACCCACCTGTAATCAGTAAGTTGCGATTTCCTAAATCAATTGCGGCATGTCTCTCAACAGAAGCCGGCATGGGCTCCGAAATAGTCCAAACGTGATGATCTATCCCACTAAAATTCAATATCTCAACCGAATCTGACAATAGTAATTCAGCAGTTGAACCTCCGGCTATAACTACTGAACCACCAGACATTCCAGTAGCAGAATGGCCAAATCTAGGTTCATTCAATTTTGCTATGGATTGGTATCTTCCCGTAGTTGGCTCAAATAAATATGTTGACTCTGAAGGGCTGCCATCAGATTTCTTACCCCCGACCAGTAAGACCTTATTACAATCTACGGGAATCACACTATGATCCCACAAAGCGATAGGCATATTGCCCTTTACGCTCCAAGAACCCGCATCCGAATCATACAGTTCAGTTCTCGTCAAATTGGTAAACAACCCAGCCCTACCCCCAATCACTAATACTTCACCATCACTCAGAGGCACAGCCGAATGCATGTATCTCGGACCCATCAAATTTTCTGTTTTAATCCAACCTTCTTTTGCGTCATAAATTTCGGCATAACTAATTGGTACATACGTAAAGCCTCCTGAAATTAGAACCCTGCCATCAGACAACAAAGATGCAGTATGCCCACTCCTTGGATGAAACATTGGCCCCACATCAGTCCACGTCTCAGTAGATGGATCAAAAATTTCGGCTTCCAAAATCGATGAGGAATTATTTGTTCCTCCAACCACTAATACTTTGCCATCATTAAGTAAAGTTGCGGTATGTTTCCATCTTGGAGTTATTAGAGGGGTTGATATTTTTGAAGTGTCAGTAGAGGGATCATAAATTTCAGTCACCGACCATCCATCTTTACAGTCATGCTGATTATCTGATGTCCTTGCGTATATGTCTCGTACAAAGGATTGACAGATATCTTCAGGATTTTCTTCCAATATTTCTTCTGATATATGACCACCTATAATGAGGACTTTCCCATCATTTAGAGTAGTCGCAGAATGACCTATTCTTGGCAAAAATGAGCTATTTGAAGAGATCCATTGTTTTGATTCCGGTTCATAAATTTCAGCATGAAGCAAGATCCCAGAATTGTTGAGTCCTCCATGTACAAATATTCGGTCATCTGACAAAACAGTGGACACATGTTTAGTTCTAGGCACCGACATATCAAGTGAAGATGTCCAAGCATCGACTTTTGAATCATATATCAACGTGGAAGCTAATGGGTTTTGTCCATCGTGGCCACCAGCAATCATCAACAAATCTTCACCAATGAGATTAGATATTTGTTCAAACGTGGGCCTAGGCAAAGAAGACCCTTTAATCCAAGTACCCGTTTCAACATCATATATTTCGAGAGAGTTTATCGCTCCGTCATTGGATTCACCCCCGACTAACAGAACTTTGCCATTTCTTAGCAAAGTCGCCGTATGGTGGACGCGAGGACTAAAAATACTGCCCGGAGCTACTGAAGACCCTGGGCTAGCTACGATTGCCTGGTTTTCAAAAGGACCAATGGACTCATTAGTTGTAGTCTGGTTACAACCTAGAATACAAAATAATGAAACTAAAGCAATAGCTATGATTCTATTTTGAAATTCAAATTTATGAAACATACCTATTTATTCCAAATGAATGCCTTAGGGAATTAGTGAAAAATTTTAACATTGTCTGTAAGGTATCTTGAAGCTAGACAATCAGTTTATACTTGAACAACAAATTAGAATTGTTTATCTGAAACGGCATTAATAGAAAATGACAAATTCTTTGGCCCAAGCAACATACGAACTAGCAAGCGAATCACTCCAAAATATGACGTTGGGATTAGATCAACTTCCAGGAGAGCTTGCTGGGTTCTCATTGTTGAGAGAAAGCATTTTGGATAATAAAACTATGGCATCCCATGGTTTCCCTGGTAATACAGAAGAAAGCTACGACGCAGCCGGTCGGCTCACCGGATATTTAAGAGAATTCGCCTCTGCATCTGCTATACCTCAAAGTGAAGACGGTTCAGATATTGTAGCCGCCACTGTTGCTCACTTATTTAAAGATCCTGAACATTCTGAAAAATGGATGACAGAAACATTTGTAGCACAATTCAAAAATAACGTAGGTAATGAAGTTGGTGAAAATCAAACATTGGTAGCTGTTGAGGAACTTGAAATTGACGATTTCTACGATAAAGCCGTTGGAATAAGAGCAGTTCAATCAGGTGAAGAAGGAATATTATCTACAACAGTAATAGATTTTAAAATTGGTAGGTTACTGGGAGTCTCTTTTGTAGTCACAATTGGAGACCATGGCAGAACAGAACTAACCACTATGTTAGGTTTGGAGCTTGAAAGAAATATTGTTAGAGAACTTTTAGCAACAGGCTAGAAAAATTTACCCATAAATTAATGCCAATTATGTGCAGAAGGTAACCCGTTTTTAGGTTCCAGCGTTTCTAAATGAGATACCACCACACTAGTTGTACCATCTTGCCGTGATATTTTGCCTTTAGCCAAAATAATAGGATCTTTTAAAACATCCATATATTTTTTATGTATATCTGGCCAAAGTATCAATTGAACATCTGAACATTCATCCTCTACGGTAACAAAAACAGTTCCTTTATGACCTCGTGGATGTTGCCTAGCAATCCCAATTCCACACACAGATACTATTTCACCTTCCTCCATCGAATAGACTTCATATGTACTCAAAACATCCTTGGGTAGTAAAGGCCTAATAAATTCCATAATATGGCCTTTAGGATACATACCCATAAACTCATACTCGAATATCATTTTTTCATGATTGGAAAAATCCATTAAATCGGGGGTGCTGTCATCCATTGAAATCGGCAAGGTTATCTGATGTCCTGATGGGCCTTTGTAAAGCCCTGATTTCCATAGGGCCAACTTACGATTGGGTTCGATCAAATCAAATGCTCCAGAAAAAATTAGTGCTTCAATTGCATCTGGTTTTGTTTGAACCCTACGAACAAAATCTCCTACAGAATCAAAGGGGCCTCGCAGATTACGCTCATCCAAAATATTTTTAGCATTACGTACTCCAACACCATTAATAAATTCCAATCCAATCAAAAGCGAATTGCCATCAATCGTACATTTATCTTGACTAAGGTTAATATCCGGATTACAAAAATCAATTCCAAATTTCCTAGCATCTTGCTTAAGGGTTTCCAAAGGATAAAAACCCATAGGTTGGTTATTGATAAGGCTGACATAAAACTCTAACGGATAATGAGTTTTTAACCACGCTGATTGATATGCTGAAATAGCAAAAGCATGGGAATGAGACTCTGGAAACATATATTGCCCGTTTATCTTAGAAAATATTTTATGTGATATCTCCTCTGGAATCCCATTATCTACCGCACCTTTTTTAAACCTATCCCAATAACCTTTGATAAGACTCTCATTGTTAGATCTAGCAAATCCTCTTCTCATTTCATCAGATTCAGCCTGACTTATTCCTGATATATCTGATATCAACTGAACCACTTGTTCCTGCCATACAATAATTCCACAAGTTCGTTCAAGAGCACGTTTTTCTAGATAGTGGTCATATTGCCACGGTGTTCCATACCTATACCGATCCACAAACTGCGAAACTGAATTACCTTGAACACCCACTCCAGGTCTTATCAAAGCAACTTGATACGCAAGATCATTTAAATTTCTTGATAGAAGACGTTGGCCCATTTTTAACTGTGCAGGAGATTGAAGAAGAAAAACTCCTTTTGATAATCCTCTATTTATCATGTCAAAGACATCACTATCTTCCGGATCTATCTGACTGATATCAACTAATTCATTTTTTGTATCTTTAATTAGTAATATTGCTTCATCTATTTGATCCAAGACGGGAAGAGAGAGTATATCTATTTTTGCAAATCCTGCATCAGCAATACTATCTTTATCCCAATCAATGATATATCTACCATCTAAAGCACTTCTTCTAAAAGGAACCATCTCAGAAATAGGAGAGGAACTAAGAATCATTCCTCCAACATGCTGACCTAAGGCTTTGGGAGCGTCTTTAAGCTGAGGCGCCAGGGAAATAATATTTTCCCATTCCGGTAAATCAACAACATTTTTAAATTCTGGAATAGACAGCATTTCAGATTTTAATAAAGCAGGGTCTGAATTATTAATTTTTCTTGAAAGGGTGCTTATATCTCCATCGGGTATTCCAAAAACTTTACCTAAATCTCTTAAAATACCTTTTGATTTATACCTAGTTATCATCCCAGTAAGAACCGCAAATTGAGGTCCAAAATATTCATGAATTCTAGGTATTAATTTTTCCCTTATTGCCCTAGGAAAATCTATATCGATATCAGGTAATGTTTTTAAATCGTCTGGAATAAATCTCTCTAATGTTAAGTTGTATAGCAAAGGGTCTACATGAGATATTCCTATTAAATATCCTGTCAACATAGCAACTGAAGACCCTCTACCTCTACCTGGAGATCTAATTTCTATAGGCTCTTCTAAATCTGACTTTCCCATCTCAATACTTATATCTCGTGCTATAAGTACAATTTCTCGGTAGAGAAGCATGAAGCCTGCCAAATTATGTTTTTTTATAAGCCTCAATTCTTCCTTTAATCTATTGTCGACAGAATTGCTAACTTCTCCATAGCGCCTTTGTGCAGCTTCATAACACAGATACTTAAGATAAGAAAAAGGAGTAAATCCATCCGGTACATTAGGTGAGGGCAGTTCATAGCCAAGATCCGAGGATAAATTAAAATCACACTCATTAGATATCTTAAGTGTATTTGTAAGAGCATTTGGTACAGATTTAAACAGATTATGCATTTGCAATTCTGATTTTAAATAAAACTCAGAATTTATTTTAAGAGTGTGAGCCAAACCATCTAAACTTTCATTACCCCTAATTGAAGCAAGCACATTTTGTAACTTGTACCTGTTAGAAATATGATAATGAACATTATTGGTTGCAACTAAAGGAAGATCCACATCTAATGCTATTGAAATCAGAGAATTGACTCGACTAGAGTCACCATGCATGAAATTGCGATTTAATTCTATGTAGATTGAGTTATCCTCAAAATATTCTCGTAATTCTTTAAGTACCGATTTTGCTTTTTCTATTTTGTTTTCTTTAATGGAATTTGAAACTAGACCATTTTGTGAGCCCGTCAGTAATATAGTTCCAGAGGTATATTGAGGTATATGCTTAGGATCTAACCTCGGTTCCCTTCGGTCAGATCCATTAGCTAGTGTAAGTAATTGTGATATGTTGGAATATCCAGTCCTGTTTTTAGCTAGTAGTACTATATGTGAGTCGTCTTCAAGAATGATTTCAGCACCCGTTATGGGTTTTATCCCAAAATGATTCGACTGCCTAGAAAATTCTAAGGCTCCGCACATGTTGTAATCGGTAAGAGCCATCGCGGGATAATCTAGTTGATGAGCCCTATTAAGAAGTTCATCTATATGAGACGCACCTTCACCAAAGGAATAGAAACTATGAGAGTGTAGTTCTACATATTTAGAGTTAAATTGCATCAGTAATTTTGACGGTACCACCGTTTTTCAACAGTATCTTTAAATATCGTCATAACCTTGTTGTCAGGTGTACTAACGCTGTAATAAGTACGACTAATTGGATTCTGAATCCACCATAAGTCAATTTTCCAAATATCTAAAACTTTAACTTTTAAATTATCCTCATCATTTAAAGATACAAATTTAGGAATATTACTTAATTCTCTGACCTTAATTGTTTTAGGTATATTAATAGCCATAACAGAGAATTTTGTCTCTGGATCTATAGAAACTTGTACTGCCCTTCTCTCAGGAATTGGGTGATCTGGATTTACGGTCAAAAGTTTATGAAGAGAATTTTTGGCAGGCATTTTTTTACGGATATGGCGATCTGTTTTGATCAATTTATTTTTCCTATCACGAATATCATCACGAATATCCATAAAAGCCTTATATTGCACCCCGTACTCTCCAACAAAATCTGAGATTGTAATTGAGACATCTTCGACTAATCCAGGTATTTTCAAGTCTCTTAATTCTGATCTAACTAATGAAATTAAATCGTGCGAATTTTTAAGAGGATTTTTTAAAATTAAATCCTTGGTCCAGACTGAAAATCCAATAAGCTCAAATAAAATAGATATTTTTCTAACATATCTACCTTTTAAAACAGGTCTCATAAAAGACTTTTGTACTAGCAGTTCCAACGCTGTGAAAAGAACAGAGTTTGAGTTAGTTGGAAATGGTAACGATACACGTTCACTTATATTTTCGATGGGTTTATCAGAATGAATATAATCACTATTCTCTGCTCGTGATAGTGATAAAGCCCTACACCCCTCATTTCCAAATTTAGAATAAATCAACCCATAATCTTGGCGTGATATATCACCAATTGTATGTATGCCAAATTTATGGAAATCAATAATAGTGCTTCTTTTTATGGGTAATATATCTACGTTAAAAGGAGCCAAAAAGGAATCTATGTTATTTAATATTTTTGTAGATCCACCTGGAATAGACGAAAGTGCTGCAGAATACGCTGAAAATTTATTCACAGAAATCCCAAATCTTGGCTCTAGAAAATATGGAATAGCATCCAGTAATGATGTAACTAATTTGGCTTCGCCTCCATACATCCTACTTAACCCCTGAATATCTATGTAAATGACACCTAACTCTGATCTTTCAATTTTTGGTGTTATACGTGCGACGTTCGACATGACTGAAGCAAAAATCTGCTCGTAATTTTTACGATCAAATTCAAATTTCAAAGACTTTGGATATCTAGACAATGCATATGAGAGTGGGACTCCCTTAGAAATATTTTTTATACGCTTGGAAAAATCCTCAACAACAGGTGAGTGATGTAATTCCTGAGAATATAAAAATATATCCTTATCAGAAAGTTCAGGTGTTTTATTAATCTCAGCCTTAACCCCAAAATGAGTTATTAGAAGACATCCTATTTTTGAATTTTTATTAGACATATCATTAACTACATTTCCATTAATACAAACCTAAGAATACAATTATAATAGAACTTATGTTCTATTTTCAACATTTAATACCCTAGGCTAATTTTGTGTATTTCAACAAAAATTGACTGTATTTCTACCTAATGTTATCTTCCGCATTAAGAAACATATTTTCATAATGGAGAAGAGAAAATGAGTGTTACCGTAGGAACTGGCAACTTCAAATATGAAGCCGTAGATTTATGGCCAACACTACCCAGTGGGGCCACTTTGATAGAAACACCTGGAGTGGCAGTAGACTCACAAGACGAAATATATACATTCAGCCGTAATACAGAACACCCCGTAATGGTTTTTAATAGAGACGGCGAATTTTTAAGAGGATTTGGAGCGGGAATATTTAGCAATAGAACCCACGGTATTCTAATAGGACCTGATGATACTGTTTACTGTGCAGATGATGGAATACATACCATTACCAAGTTCACCAGAGAAGGTGAACTACTCATGACAATAGGTACTCCAGGCCAATCCTCAGAAATATGGAAAGGTGAACCCTTTAACCGTCCTACGCATGCCGCAGTATCAAAAAAGAGTGGTGATATATTCATAACCGATGGATATGGAAATTTTCGAGTTCACAAATATTCTCCCTCAGGAGAATATATAAAATCCTGGGGTGAGCCAGGTATAGAGCCTGGACAATTCCTCAGACCTCATAATATAGCCGTAGATGATAATGACAGAGTCATAGTTGCAGATCGAGAAGCACATCGAGTGCAAGTATTTGACACAGATGGAAATGTATTAGATGTCTGGAACAATATATTTATGCCTAATGGTCTCACTATTGGCCCAGACGGAAACATATATATTGGTGAACTACCAGGTATGACACAAGCAGATCCTACTCCTCCTAACCATGGACACAATATCAGTATCATAAGCCCTTCAGGTGAAAAGCTTGCAAGAATCGGACATCCTGAAGAAGGAGAAGAACCGGGTAAATTTATAGCACCTCATGGAATTGGCGTAGATTCACATGGAGACATATATGTTGGTGAAGTCTCTTATACCATTAGAGGCAGTCACATGAACCCACCAAAAGAACTCCGCAGCTTAAGCAAACTTAAAAAAGTAACTTAACTTATTAAGTCAACGTATCAGGTGTAGGCCAAGAGTCTGGGATAAGCTGTATATCGTCCTCAACTTTATACACCTTCATCCCACGGGCTTTGTAATTAGCCAAAGCATATGGATGATCTAAACTGCACGTATGTAACCATACTCTAGAAGCTTCCATAGAAAATCCCTCATTCAATGCGTTCGTCAAAAGATGACTTCCAAATCCATTCCCAACATAACTTGGAAGCAATCCAAAATATGCAACTTCAACATTGGAATCGCTTTGAGCACCGAGCATATAAAATCCGGCAAGATTATTTGAAAGTTCCATTGTCCACATAGATATACATGAGCCTAAAAGCCATTTTTCCCATTCGTCCAAACTCCAGTAATACTGATCTACCCAGTACCATTCCTTACCAACTGATCTATAAAACCATCTCGCAAATTCAGGATCTGGTTCTTTCACTTTAGATATTTTTAGATCACTTCTAACAACTGATTTTGGATTTATGTCTTCCTTTGCAAATATTTCAAGATAATGCACAGTGATTGGAAAATTTTTCATGCCAATTTATATCTGTTTAGTAAATCCATATTCAATTCAAATCCAATGCCCGGTCTGTCTGGGACAGTAACATACCCATCAGAATCAGGGACCATCCGAGGCATGAACATCTCTGCTCTTAGTGGGTCAACAGCTACTGGATAATATTCCAAAAATTCTCCATGAGATATCCCTGCAGCAAGAGGCAGTTGAAGCTCCTGACAACCATGCGGCGCAATAGATACCCCTTTTTCCTTTGCTAAATCAGTTATGTCTTTAGCAATGTCGTACCCTGGGCAAATTGCAACATCAACATTCAAAATATCTGCCCCTTCATAATTTAGAAGCGTTTCAAAATGAGACAGATGATATCCATTCTCTCCAGTAGCAATTTTTACGTTGGAACCCTTTTTCAAAACACCATGTTCTTTATATCGATGTATTGGCATAGGTTCTTCAAACCAATATACCCCAAACTTTTCAAGTTCTTCCGCAAATTCTTGTGACTGCTCCAAATTTAATGCACAATTGGCATCAACCATCAAGACGACATCATCCCCCACTGCAGTTCTAGCAGCCTCAACTCGGAGCAAATCACCTCTGATCCCTTCATTCGGATCACCAATTTTAATTTTCACTGCCCCCGCATTCATTTCATTCACATTGAAAAGAACCTCATCCTGAAGTTCCTTTAATCCTTTTCCTTCGGCATAATAACCACCAGCAATATATGTTCTAATCCTATCTTGGGCTCCCCCCAACAACTGATGAACTGATTTCCCTAATGCTTTACCTTTTATATCCCAACAAGCGATATTTATTGCGGCTAAAACTTGTGTGTTAACTCCACCAGGACCCAATATTTTTATGTGCTTTTCTCCCAAATCTTCTGCTATCTGCCTCGTCTCTGTAGGATCTCTCCCTATCAATAGATCCCGGAAATACTCAACAAAGGGAGGAAAGACATTCAGTGGTCTTTCCGCTGCAGTCCCCCCATTCCAACCAAAACCTTCAATGCCTTCATCTGTTTTTACAGTAACTTTATGAAGCCTTCCTGGCCCATAAAAATGTCCCCCATTCCAAATACCTGGTCTTTCCCACTCAAAAACTTCACTAGTTACATCAATTATCTTCATTATCCTAAAGTCTCCCTTCTTCTGGCTTTAATAAATGATTCGGAACCAAATGTGATAGCGCCTGCAACTACAAATACCAGACCTCCTAACAGTCCTCGTCCTGGATCTTCAGAAAGAACCAACCAAGCCAATAGAACACCCGCTGGCGGCTGTATGAATGAATAGAAAGTTACTGTTGAAGGCAAATATTTCTTTACCAACCATGCATTAGCAAGAAAACCAAACCCAGCTATCACAAATCCTTGGTAGGCAAGTGCCAACCAAAATCGTAATTCGATCGTATACTGAGGTGATTCAAAAATAAAGCTCCCAACCCAAAACAATAATATCCCTATAACAAGCTGACCAAACATGATTTTTGCTTCAGACATATTTTGGGCGAAATTAGACATCAATACCAATCGTAATCCCAACAAAACGGCAGACAAAAGACTCATCAAGTCACCTTCTATGGACACCCCTGGTACGACAACACCAGCATCTCCAAAAACAATGGTGAGAATTCCAATATAAGACAACACAATTGCTAACACTTTCCATCTAGTAAGAGTGTCGGTGGGTACCAAAAAATGGGCTATAACCGCTGCCCATATAGGATACGTTGAATTAAGAGCCGTGGCATGACCAGCAGTGGTCAAGTGTTGACCCACATTCATAAACATAATTTGGACTGTAAAAAGAGCTCCTATTATTAAAAGTGGACGAACTTCACTTTTAGCAACAAGAAAAGATTCCCTTCTCAGTAGCATATAAACAAAAGTCACCATTCCCCCAAGAACAAATCTCATCCATCCAACTTGTAAAGGAGATCCATATTCAAGGGAAGCTTTTATACTGACGTGGTTACCGCCCCAAAGTAATGACAGGAATATTTGAAAAGCAGTGGGGATAAGACCCGCGGGTTTTCTTTTTTCGGATGTATCTATTTTTTGTTCCGGACTGGTCAAAATTTATATATACCTATTTCAGGAATGACATGAAGAAAGATTTTACCTCACATAGCCTAATGCAGACAGTTAAGCCCTTACTTTGTTATGCTAATTGAATAGATATGGCATCATTAAAAGACATAAAGCTCACAGTGGTGGACCAGTCACCGATTCGGAGAGGTGGTACCCCTGCAGATGCGCTAAATGAATCTGTTCAATTAGCAATGCACACTGAGAATCTAGGTTATTCTAGGTATTGGGTGGCTGAACATCACAATTCAAATTCTTTTTCTGGTACCAGTCCAGAGATCCTAATTGGTCAAATCGCAGCGAAAACCTCAAAAATACGTGTTGGTAGTGGTGGGGTTATGCTAAGTCACTATTCGGCCCTTAAAGTGGCGGAACAATTCAGTGTATTAGATTCCTTTCACCCAGATAGAATTGACCTAGGTATTGGCAGAGCTCCCGGAAGCGATAGAAGAACTGCAGCTGCATTGACATATCCCAGGCCAACAATGGACGTGTTCAGTGATTTTCCTCAAATGGTGAAAGATTTACTAAAGTTTTTAGATGATGGTGTAGAAGACAATCATCCTCTTTCAGGAATCAAGGCTCAATCTTCTGGAAAGGACACTTACCCTTCGGTTTGGTTACTTGGATCTAGTGATTACAGTGCAAGATTAGCGGCTGATATGGGACTTCCATTCAGCTTCGCTGATTTTTTCGGAAACACCTCCGAATACGGGCCCCAAATTGCGGACTTGTATAGGAACAACTTTAAACCTTCTGAATATCTATCAGAACCAAAAGTTAATGTGGGTCTGCAAGTCATATGTGCTGACAGTGAAGAACAAGCCAAATTTGTAGGGTCTTCAAGAAGTGTTAACAAAATCATCTCGACTATGGGGATAGCTACAAAGGGCTTATTACCCCCGGAAGAAGCTTCAGTATGGCCAATGGATGATCAAGTTAAAGCCTACATGGAGCAAAGTACCAAAAGCTACATAGAAGGTGATCCAAACCAAGTGAAAGAGGGAATTCTTGCGTCATCGGAGCGGTATCAAACTCCCGACATAGGAATTATATCGAACTGTTATTACTTTGAAGACAGAAAAAATTCGTATTCATTAGTTGCCAAATCCATGGGTGTCCACCCAGACTTGGAGACCAATGTTGCTACTGCCTAGCGTCAACTACGATTTGTCGCTAAAACTTCAGGATGAATCGGCTTCTTTGCAAAAAGAAAACAAAATCCTCCCACAGCAGCCAAAACACCTAGTACTGCAAAGGCCGTTTGATAAGTGCCTGTTGAATCACGCATTAATCCGGCAAATATCGGTCCTATGAGCAATAAAACGTTCATTGGCACCTGAGATATTCCCATGATTTTTCCATAATTTTTTCTTCCGAAATAATCTCCCCTAATAGAGGAAGATATAGGATTACGGCCCCCAAAACCTATTCCAAACAGCAACGCGAAGCCATATGCAGAAATAAGGTTGGGAGGACCAAATGTCAGAACAAAAACCCCCAGAGCCTGACATAAAGTAAACATCATTAATGCCACATTTTTTGGCATCCTGTCTCCAACATAACCTCCAATCATCTGAAATACCATAGAAACCGCTGTATATGCAGAAACTACAAAGGCGGCTGTCTGTAGGCTATATCCTAGATCAGTCATCATCGGGGCAAGATGCAACATGAATGCAAGCAATACCATTGACGTAAATCCATGACCTAAACTTATAAACCAAAATGCTGGAGCTCTTAAAGCTTGAGACACTGTAAAATCATATTCACGCTCTATTTGAATACCGCCACTTAGAGCTTCCTCATTTCTCCTTTTAACATCTTCTTCAGTGTCTCCATCAGGCAACAATCCGTAGTCTTCTGGCTTATTTCGGAGAAGACTCGTCAACGGAAATGCCAAAAGGATAGTGACTATACCAAGGACAAATGCAGTCAAACTCCATCCTGGCCTATCCAAAAAGTCCGGATCTACGAGCCAAGCCAGCAATGGGACAAAAAATAGGGAGCCAAACCTCGCTAGTGCATTTGACAAACCCATAGCAAAAGAGCGCCTACGTACAAACCAGTTATTCATCATGGTGTTCAAAGCGAGCCAACTACCCAAACCTTGCCCTAACGCAATAACCAAATATGAAAAATAAAAGATCAAAAGATGATTTATTTGGCTGAACACTAGCCATCCAAAACCCATAATAATCATCCCTATTAAAACCATACGTTTAGTACCGAATCTATCTACAAGATAACCCTCTATGGGACCCAAAATACCGCCTTCTACTCTGGTGAAAGAAAGAGCCAGAGATAATTGGGTTCTGTTCCACCCAAAAGCCCTTTCCATCGCAACTGCCCATATGCCCATAGCATGAAAAAGAGGGGTAGTGGCAACTAACATTACGGCTCCAAAAACTGGAACCAAATACCAACCATAGAAAGTGTTCTTTCGTTTATCGGCTAATTTATTTCTGGCAATTTGAAACAAGGTATGAAGGTTTTAAACTACAAAATATTTTAAAGATATAGATTTGGCAAATGAAATAAGTTAGTAAAATACAGGAATTAGGATTCCCAAATATTACCTCACAAATACTGCTTGGTAAAGTTTAACTATTCAGTTAAAACTGCCTGAGGCCGATATATTACGCCAACCTTCATTCCTGATTTCGAACTGAAGGAGAAAATATCCAAAACCCTATTGAAATCAAAATACCAATTGCACCCATCAAAACCAAGGTAGGCCGAACAGAAATAATACCAGCCAACCACCCTACAAATAAACTAAAAAAAACTACCATCCCCATTCCTATCCGATAGGCGCTCATCGCTCTAACTCTATAGTGATCTTCTGCCAAAGTCTGTGTTAATACACCATTTGTTGTTCGAAATGCCGTTTGAGTTGCACCAAAAATTGCCAGAACTACAAAGGCCGAAGTTATCCAAACAGATTGACTTAATAACAGTGTCATCAAGGCTCCACTAAGCGCAGAAAGAATACATATCATACCTCGCCATTTGGGAAATCCAAACGCAGAAAAAACAAAAACCATCAGTAAGCCTCCGGCGCCATTAACGGCCATCATATATCCCCCGTAATCTACATCCTTATTAAGGACGTCAGTAGTGAACAAGGGCAGCAAAAATATAACCGGATGCAAAACGACATTAGGTGCTGCTGACAAAATATATATCAAGGACAAAGGACGCTGTTCATTCCAAAGATACTTAAACCCATCAGCCATATCGGCAAGCATTTGAGAGATGCCAAATTTAGTGGCGAATTCACGGCGTATAAAGTACGGAGTAGACATGGGAATCAAGGCGATAATGACTCCCAAATATAAAGCCGCCTCTATTGTGAAATTCCAGAAAAATCCGACTTTAGCAACTATAATTCCGCCAATAAATGGACCTATCATGCGGGTTCCAGGAATGGTCAGTACGCTGGTCGCGTAAGCATTACTGAGAGCATGAGCAGGTACCGTGTTAGCAATAAGGGCTTGCCTAACTGGCATCTTTAGAGCCTCGCAAGAACCAGCCATCAAAGCAAACACATAAACGTGCCAAACCAAGACAAATTCAGTCCTAACTAGCAAAGCAAAGGAAAACGCCAATAAAACCATAAATATCTCAAGTGATATGACAAGTTTCTTTCGATCTAGACGATCTCCTAAAACTCCCCCCCAAGGTCCTATAATTATTCCTGGCAAAGCAGCAGCTCCGCCCACTCCAACCACTAGAAGCGCCGAATTAGAGCCGTCTTGAGTAAGTTCTTTGACCAACCAACCCAAGGTCAGTAACTGCAGCCACTGAGCAGTATTGGCGCAAAAATTTGCCGTCCACAAATACCTATAATCAGGATAGGCACGCAGGGAGTCCAAAGTGTGTATTGTTGGTAATTTCATATCCGCGAAAATATGGCCAACAAATTTGGTAGATTAATAATCTCTCTGATGTTCAACTTGATAGGTGAATTTATTATTCAGCTGTACCGGTGTATTCGTTTTTCAACATACCCCAATCAATGTCGTACCCTAACCCTGGCTTCGTGGGGGCATAAACGACTCCGCCATCGAATTGAATATCTTCGACGAGCCCGTACATATTCGCACCAGTACAAGGGAAAAATTCGAAAAATTCACAGTTCGGAACAGCCATAGTTATGTGCAAATTTGCCACGTTGTTTAAGGAATTACCGCCATGATGGATTTCACATTTCATATTGAAACCTTCTGCAAGATGGGCTAGCCGTATCATTGGGGTTATTCCCCCCGTCACCGCCACATCACCTCGAAGTATGTCAGTGGCATATTGCGTTATCCATTGAGTCATGCCGTAATACCGACCTGGCGCATACTCGGTAGACATTATTGGTATATCTAATTTGTCATGTAATTTCACATAGTTATATATATCTTCCTCTACCAATGGATCTTCATACCAATAGAAATCCAATTCCTCAATAGCCCTTCCAACTCTCATCGCATCCTCATACTGATAGGCCCACATCGAATCCAACATGAGCTTCATGTCATCTCCCACCGCTTCTCGGACCGCCTGGGATATTTTTATGTCGTATGCAGGATCGCCGTGAGGATGGATCTTGTGAGCCGTCCAACCCATCTCTTTGAATTTTATTGCTTCTTCAGCATATTCTTCTTTTGTTTCGTGGAACGCGGTACTCGAATATACAGGAACAGAATCTTTGCATGTACCCAAAAGGCGATGAATAGGTTGCTGGGCAATTTTCCCATTTATGTCCCACAAACAAATATCTATTGCTCCTATTACATATGTAGACACAGACCTGTTTTGCTTCCACATATCCCACCAAATAGCACCGATGTCCTGCGGATTTCTGCCCATGACTATGGGTTTAATAAATTCAATCAATCCCGGGGCCAAATGATCAGCACCAACACGAGAGGATCCTAAAAAAGCATTACCGCTTATTCCCTCATCCGTCTCTACTGTGACTACTCCAAGCTGCCTTGTGTTACCGAAGGAGGTTCCTACCCCAGTCTTCCAAGACTCTGTAGTCCAGTTAAACATCTCAACCTTAACATTCGTTATTTTCATAATGCGCCCTTTCGGTATGGATTCTATATAGATAATTCGACTAGGATAATATCAGCACGGTAGATAATCGTACAGAGAACAAGATATTTACAAAATCTGAATTTGCGGAGGTTATCGTGGATATGAAATTAGTTCCATTGGAGAATATCAAGCATTTTACCAATGAGGAGATGGAATCGAGATCCGCGAATTTCTATGCAAATATGAAGCAGCGTAGAACTGTGAGGGATTTTGCGAATGAGGATGTATCAAGATCCATCATTGATAATTGCATTTTAACCGCCGGAACAGCTCCCAGTGGTGCCAATATGCAACCATGGCATTTCGCTATTTCTGGTTATGGAGAGGCGCGAAAACTGATCCGTGAAGAAGCAGAAAAAGAGGAGCAGGAATTCTATAAAACAAAGGCATCAGCAGAGTGGTTGAAAGCCCTCAAACCGCTGGGAACAGACGCTAATAAACCATTTCTAGAAACCGCCCCCTATTTAATCGGGATTTTCGTTAAAAACTACGGACTATTACAAGATGGAACTCAAGTAAAGCACTACTACGCTACGGAATCGGTAGGCATCGCTACCGGCATCCTTATCACAGCTCTTCACAATGCTGGTCTTGCTACTCTCACACATACTCCAAGCCCGATGGGCTTTTTAAACAAAATATTCAAACGCCCAAAAAACGAGCGCCCCTTCTTACTTCTTGTTGTTGGCTATGCAGAACAAAAAGCCCAGGTACCAGATATTCAAAAATTTTCTCTAAATGAAATTTCATCCTATATTGGGTGAAAGTGATTATCTACAGACTGATGGAACGGATTTCCAAAATTCCGTAGCGTTTTCAAAAGCTTTGGCAAGTTGCAAAACACCGAAATCATCTCTGTACCTACCTACAATTTGAACTCCCACAGGAAGGCCCTCTGGGGTGAAACCACAAGGTACTGAAATTGCCGGATGGCCCGTAGCCGTTATGTAATAGCAAGATTTCATCCAAGCGATGAAATTTTCCATTTCGACCCCGTTGATTTCTGAAACCCACCTTTGTTTAACGTTAAAAGGAGGCCTTTGGCTAACTGGGCAAATAAGAAATTCATATTCATCCATGAACTGGTGCATGCGCTGAAATAATTCCATCCTCTTAGCTTCTGCCCATCCTACATCTGGTCCTGATAATTTGACTCCCTGCTCGATATCCCAAATCATCGTGTCTTTCAATTGGTCCCTATGATTCTTCAGATTATCCCCTTGATTTATCTCTCTTCCCCATCCTCGCCAAATCAAGAATTGTTCATCTACATCTGAAAAATCTGGTTCTGTTTCACTAATCAAACATCCAATATCTTGGAAGACCGATCTCTGGGATTCAATGACAGCTGTGGTTCGCGGATCAATTGGTAATCCCCCCAAATCTTTACTCCAAGCAATTTTTACATTTTTGAAATCTCTTTCCAAAGATTCCAAAAAGATTTCCCCCCCCTCGCTTATGGATATGGGCACCCTGGAATCAGGCCCAGCTATGGCGGCAAGAAAAAGTGCACAATCAGAAACCGTTCTAGCCATAGGACCCTGTACAGACGTCGGGCTCCAACCAACCTTAGATGGGTAGGTCGGCACTCTTCCTGGAGAATTCCTAAATCCGACTACGTTGCAAAAATTTGCTGGATTACGCAACGATCCTCCGGTATCACTTCCATCGGCTATTGGAAGCATTCTAGTGGCAAGGGAAACAGCTGCTCCACCACTGCTACCCCCGCAGGTGGTACTTGTGTCATACGGATTCAAGGTTTCTCCAAAAACCTCATTATAAGTTTGAGAGCCAGCTCCAAATTCTGGAGTATTAGTTTTTCCTATTGTAATTGCTCCAGCACCCTGCATTCTCTCTACTATCAGCGCGCTGTAATCGGGAACATAATCAGAATACAAAGGCGAACCATAAGTAGTCAAAATCCCCTTTGTGGGTACAAGATCTTTATGAGCAGTTGGTAGCCCATGTAGTATCCCTAACTCGTCTCCTTTCGCAATTGCTTCATCTGCAAGTTTGGCACCTTCAATCCCAAGTTCCGGGTGTAAAGTAACAATTGCATTAACTTTAGGATTCACTAAATCTATTTGAGCTAGATGAGCATCCATCACCTCAGATGCCGAAAGACTTTTACTTTTGATTGAATCAACCATTTCCGTAGCAGTCATGTTGACTATCTCTTTTGTAGACATTTCACCACCTTCCTTTGCTAGGAAATAACTCCGACTGTTTTTTCATATTCCTCTTCTGACTTTTGCCAGTCAGGAATTATTAGTTTTGCTGGATTCTCTAAAAGAATTATGCTGACAGCCCCTGCAAAGCTGGCAATTATGCTTATAGCAAAAGCTGCATCATAAGAACCAAATATGTCAAAAACCGGCCCTCCGATCCATCCACCTAGTGCCATACCTATACCAGCACCCAACATTTGAAAACCATGTGCACCACCCATTGGAGCATGACCAAAATACTTCCTATTCAGAATCGGAAATCCTCCTGTTTCGCCACCATATCCGATCCCAAAACTGATAGCAAATACAATGAACACACTATCCATTGAGGAGAAAATTAGAAGTAGAACTGGCGCTCCCTGCAAAATATAAAACACTGTCATAACGGTCCGAACGCCCAAACGTTCACACAGAATCGGCGTAGTTAATCTGGTAGCGATGCTGACCGCAGAAAACAGGGTCAAAATTAGTGAAGCATCGATCGCGCTCAACCCCTGACTAGTTGCCATTGGTATGATCCAAATTAAAATAACTGCGTGTCCAACGCAACCAAGGAAATGAATGGAACTCATATTCCAATAAGCAGCAGTCTTCCTCATGTGGCCCTTAAATTCCTCTAACAAAACTGCAGGAGGTAATTTATCACTTAACGGCGGGTCACCCTCTGTGGTGCCGTATGGCTCATCATTAACATCAGCAGGTCTATTCTTAAAAACAGCGACTAATGCCAACATAATCACAGTAGAAACAATTCCAATGTAGACAAAAGCTGCTGACCAACCAAAATTCTCGATCATAAATGCAACCAAAGGAGTCGCCAATGCAGGCCCTATTCCCCAGGAAGCCATGATAAGACCCATAGCTAATCCTAAATGCCTTCTAAACCAAATCATTGCTGCCGGTATAAGGGGGACCAGAAAAATGGCTTGGGCAATGCCGAGTATAACTCCATATGTAAACCAGAACTGCCAGAGATTTTGGACAAAGGCAGTTGTTAACATACCTATCAAGAAAACAAATGTACCAAAAAGCATTGCTTTTTTCGCACCGAACCTGTCTCCCATATTGCCTGCCCAAGGAGAAACAACGGCGGAGACCACACTACAAATCGCATAGGCGAACCCTATCCCCCCCTGGCTCCATCCAAATTGGGTTTGGAGAGGGTCAATAAACACACCGAAGGCCATCCTGATAGAGGTGCCTACTATCTGCATCCCAGCAATAATTACAACTATCACCCATGCATAATGCCAGTAGAAGGTACCAGTATTAGAATGTTCAATTTTTTCATCGATCATTAATTTAAGAATTCTCCATATTTAGTGAAGCGGGCACATCCAAAGTGCCGCCGACTCCCAAGCATAAATTTCCGTTCCTGACGATTCAATTCGCAACTCTTTACGATTCTCGATCCGGGTAGAAGCAGACATTGCGACAACATAAATAACGAGCAACAAGGCAACAAATGCAACTATTACAAACTGTAAGGGCATCCCTAAAACAAACGTGTTTCTCATCAATTGGTCACTACATACAAAAAAAGAATTGAAATTTGTTTCATGAAATTAATTAGCAAATTATATTCCCCAAACATATCCCATGGCTAGGTCAAAAAAAAGCATTTGTATACCACTAATTTCAAACAGGTGAATTGTAGGTATTCTTTCTGATAACCTACCGCAACCAAAGTAAACAAAATTTCACGGAGGACGCAATGGTCAGGCCTAACTTAATTAGACAAAAATTGGAGTCGGGTGAACCCACTCTCAGCACACATATACACAGTGTATGGCCAGCAGAAATAGAAGCTATTGGGCATGCAGGGATTTACGACTATGTTGAATTTGTGGCCGAGTATGGTCCATCTGACCTTCATGACCTCGACAACATGTGTAGAACATCGGAACTCTACAACCTAGGCAGCATGATTAAAATAGATCAAAGTCTAATGCCCTTCCTAGCTCAAAGAGGAATCGGTTCGGGATATGAAAGTGTTTTATTCACAGATGTACGGAGCATCGAAGAAGTCAGGGAGTGTATCAAATCAGCCAGACCTGACCATCCCGATCATGGAGGACTTTATGGGGTAGCTACTAGAAGAAACTCTTATATGGGCTACGGAGGCACTCAGGAATATGTAGACATGCTTGGCGATATTGTTCTTGCCTTCATGATCGAGAAAAAAGGTGCTGTTGATAATCTGGAGGAAATTCTGTCTGAGCCGGGTGTGGAAATGATCCAATGGGGTGGGGCAGATTTTTCAATGAACATTGGAAAGCCGCGGCAAATGAACGACCCAGAAGTAGTGGCAGCTAAAAAGAAGACCTTCGAACTGGGAATTAAAATGGGAGTTGCTCCTAGAGCTGAAATCCAGTCTGCCGATGAGATGAAAGAATATTTAGATATGGGCGTAAGGCATTTCTCCCTAGGCACCGACATATCGATTTTGTATTCTTTTTGGAAGAACGAAGGAGAGAAAGTGTTGAGGGCGATGCAAGGGGAATAGAAAAATTTGTCCGTATCTATGAACAGACAAATTTTTATTTGGACTGGCAATAATTTACAGATGAAAACCAAGGAGTAATTAAATGTACACAACAGATCAATATGAAGGAATGATCGCCGAAACAATCACCATAACTGGAACAAACGGCGACGCAATTAACACATATTTTGCTAGGCCTTTAGGGGCGGGGCCATTTCCAGCAGTGGTGCTTGCTCATCATTTACCAGGATGGGATGAGTTATACCGTGAATTCACTCGCAGGCTGGCCCATCACGGTTATCTTGCTATTTCCCCCGACCTATATTGCAGAGAAGCACACGGCACACCTGAAGATGTTGCCGCTGCTGTAAGAGCGGATGGTGGAGTTTCAGATGACCAAGTAATGGGAGATCTGGAAGCAGCAGCAAAATATGTGCGGTCGCTACCGAGTTCAAATGGAAAAGTTGCTGCTTTTGGAACCTGTTCCGGAGGCAGACATGTTTTCTTGGCAGGTTGTAAGTTAAATTGTTTTGACGCAATCGTCGAATGCTGGGGTGGAAACGTGATCATGTCTGATGACCAACTGACGGATAAGCAACCTGTATCACCAAACTCCTACACTAACGATCTAAACGTACCACTGCTAGGATTGTTCGGTGATCTCGACCAAAGTCCAACTCCCGAACAAGTGAATCAGCACGAAAAAGAATTAAAAGCAGCAGGCAAAAATATTGAATTCCATAGGTATCCAGAAGCAGGTCACGGTTTCTTTTATTTCGATCGACCAATTTACCACCAAAGTTCTGCCGTCGACGGATGGGACAAAATGTTCAAATTCCTGGGAAAGCAGTTAGGTTAGAAACAAAAGGAAAACAGACATGTGCACAATGATATGCGAGAGAGCTGAGATGGAAGGAAGTGCCAGAGGCAGAGAGGGCTGGTTCCCTTTAGAAATGGCAAACGTATCTTATGACCACCCATTCAATGCTCCATGGGAATATGGAGTCAATATAGATTTTGTTAACCAATCCCAAGGAGTTGGGTCAAGAGTGGCCGTAGAATTGAGTCCTGAATCAGCCAAAAGATTGGCTGACACCATAATTGAAGCTTTGAAAAAAGGAGAGGCAGATCCTCAAATCAAAGTTTCAGTTCTCTAGAGAATCGATATCTATTTGGAAGTCGGACGTGTCAGGATGTATAAAGTTCCAATAACGGCAAGGGTAAGTACGATCGCCTTGAATAACCAACCGTAGGGAGTTATCGGGGAGATTGAAATTGCTGAAAAGAACCATATGCAGCTAACGGAAATAATTTTGGCTCTTTTGGGCATTGCCCCGGTTTCCATAAACTCCTTTATCTGACTTCCAAATAGACGATGTTCAGTAACCCATCGATACATTTTCTCATTGGATCTCATAAAACAAACGGCAGACAAAATAAGAAATACCGTGCCAGGTAAACCTGGCAAGAAATATCCTGCTATCCCAATGCCAAGAAATAGAAAACCAAGAATATAGAGCACTATTTTCTTCAAATTTGCAAACAGAACTTCATAACCCCCACTGTTATAAAACCGTCAAAGAGTACCATTTCTTCAAACCCAATGTAATGAAACATTGTCCATGTAATACAATATTAGTGATGAAAATCACACATGGAGAAATCGTTGCCTGAATCTACAAAAACTGGTTTCCTTTTAATGAACATAGGAACGCCTTCTGAACCGACCATTAAAGGGATCCGATCATATCTGACCGAATTCCTTTCTGATCCTGATGTTATTGATACTAATCCTGTCTTGCGGTGGATAATTGTCAATCTATTCGTTTCCCCATTTAGACCAAAACGTGTACTGCCTCAATATCAAAGCATATGGATGGAAGAGGGGTCACCACTCCTTGTGTATTCAAATAAATTCAAAGACGCGCTCATGCAATACGATAATGATCTAAGTATTGAAATAGGTATGCGGTATGGAGACCCGTCCATAGAGCAGGGCATAGCAAACCTGTTGGAATCAGGTGTTGAAGAAATTGTAATTTGCCCAATGTTTCCGCAATACGCGCAAGCAACAACAGGCTCATGCATTTCAAAAGCAGTAGAGATCCTTGATGGAAAAGATGTTCCCTACCAAACTATCACCGAATTTTTTAGAGAGAAGTTTTATATAGACTGTTTAGTCGAAACAATACAAAAGAGCTCTGCTTACACGAACTCAGATATGCTTTTATTTAGTTTCCATGGGCTACCCGAACGCCAAATCAAAAAATTAGATACATCGGGATCTTACTGTCTGATGAACAAAGATTGTTGCAACTCAGAATCTTCCTTTAATCAACTTTGTTACCGTTTTCATTGCGTGAGTACAGTTAACAGCATTATGGAAAAATTAAACACAGAAAAACCTTTCAAAATCTGTTTTCAAAGTCGCTTTGGGATGGATAAATGGATTCAACCGGACATTCTAGATGTACTCAAACAATCTGTGGACGAAGGCATAAATAACATTGGAGTAGTTTGCCCATCCTTCATAGCAGACTGCCTGGAAACACTAGAAGAGATATCTATTAGAGACCAAGAGTATTTCACTGAAATAGGTGGCGGACAATTATCATTAGTGCCTTCTCTCAACATATATCCAAACTGGGTTTCGGGATTCGCCCGATTTCTAATATCCCAAACGAATTAAAGTATAGTTAAACAGGCTACCAAAATGTCTGTTTTCTTAATTTGTCACCATTCATATAATTAAACCAGCGAGATTGGAATATATTTCAATTCGTATGGGAGAAAACATATGAGATTAGAAGGCAAAGTAGCCATTATAACTGGAGGAGCCTCGGGTATGGGTAGGGCCACAGCAGAACTTTTTGCTTCGGAAGGCTGTAATGTGGTTATAGCAGGTCGCAGGAAAGGTGTAGGTTCTAAAGTTGCTGAAGGAATTCAATCTAACGGGGGTCATTGTATATTTGTTAATACTGACATTTCCTTATCAAACGATGTTGAAAATTTAGTAAAGGTAACGTTAGATAAATTCGAGAAAATAGACATTCTTTTCAACAATGCAGGAATTAATAACCCCTCTCAGAAAAATGCCCACGAAGAGGATGAGCATTTGTTTGAATCAGTTTTAGATACAAACCTAAAAGGGGCATTTTTATGTACTAAATACGCCGTGAAGAATATGATGGAAAATCGCTCCGGCACAATAATAAATAATTCTTCCGTATTAGATTCCAAAGCAACCCATAGCTCTTCTACTTCCTACCATTTGTCTAAAGGTGGAATGGCGATGCTAACTAAAAAGTCTTCTATCTCATATGCCCAGTACAACATCAGGGTGAATTCGATTCAGCCCGGGGCAATTGCTACCGAAATGTCAGGGGTTAAATGGGAAAATTTAGAAGACAGAGACATAAATGATAAGCGAAGCAAAATGCAGCCCATTGGCCGTATGGGACACCCAACCGATGTTGCCTATGCAGCACTATTTTTCGCGTCTGACGAGTCAACATTTGTTACAGGGGCAACTCTCGTAGTTGACGGAGGAACAAGCGCGGCGTACGCCTGGAGCCCTTAACCCATAGATTGGTCTATAATACTTTCCCACAAAAAGATCTAATTTTGTTAAGTTATATTATTAGATACATAAATCATTAATTTGAGGTGAAACCCATGGCATTTAAAGCGGAATATATTTGGATCGACGGAACAGAGCCATCTCCTTCACTTAGATCTAAAACTAGGATACTACCGGATGGGTCAGATTTCCCAATTTGGGGATTTGATGGTTCAAGTACTAACCAAGCACCGGGAGAAAACTCGGACTGTGTGTTACGTCCTGTTTTTTCCTGTCCTGATCCAATATCAGGTGGAAACAACAAATTGGTCATGTGCGAAGTCTTATTGCCTAATATGACTCCACATCCTACAAACAACAGGGCTGCATGCGCCGAAGTAGCAGCAAAATTCGAAGATCAAGAATCATGGTTTGGTATTGAACAGGAATACACACTATTTGAAGCAGATGGAAAGCAACCGATTGGATTCCCTGATGGCGGATTCCCTGAAGCGCAAGGCCCATATTATTGCAGCGTTGGTGCAAACCATAATTTCGGAAGAGATATATCAGAAGCCCATGCAACAGCTTGTATTGATGCCGGTTTAGGTATAGCAGGAACAAATGCAGAAGTAATGCCCGGTCAATGGGAATTCCAAATTGGCCCGCTGAGCCCTTTGGATGTTTCTGATCAATTGTGGCTTGCAAGATGGCTACTACATAGAGTAGCTGAAGACTACGACGTTGTTGTATCTATCGATCCAAAACCTGTTTCAGGTGACTGGAACGGGGCAGGATGCCACACAAATTTTTCTACAAAAGCAATGAGGGAATCTTATCAACCAATCATCGATGCCTGCGAAGCTCTTGGGAAAAATATAAATGAGCACATCGAAAATTATGGTGTAGGAAACGACAAAAGATTGACCGGCCTCCATGAAACTCAACGAATCGATCAATTTAGTTATGGTGTGTCTGACAGAGGTGCTTCAATAAGAATTCCCTGGCAGGTTGAAGTTGATCAGAAAGGCTATCTTGAAGACCGCAGACCGGCCTCAAACATGGACCCTTACCTCGTGACAAAATTACTTGTTCAGACAACTTGTGGGTAAAAAAATCCAAAAGTAGCAATACGAGCAACTAAAGAGGACAATTCTCAAGTTACCACGGTTTTCAAAAATTAAATGAACATCGGGGCCTAAGCCTAACAACAGTTGGCCATATAATCGGCTATTGTTGTTAGGCTTAAGCCCGAGCAATTTCATCAAACAAATCACAACCCAATAGATCAAATGTGGTCTATAATGTGTCCTCGTGGAACCAAACAAAAGCCATAAGATATCTCGCCGATTCCAAAGTACTAATGTTTTTTTTGTCCATTGAGTAATACTGAGGATACACAAAGCCTAAAACCCTGGTCTGCTTTCAAGTTTCCCGATTTCAGGATGCTTTGGGTTTCAGGTCTATCCGCCTCCGTTACTATGCAAATACGTCTCCTAGGTTTTGGCGTGTGGCTTTATGAGGAGACAGGTTCAGGAATACAGCTTGGGCTGTTGGGTTTGGTCCAATTAGCTGTTCAGATGCCTGCAACGCTGTTTGGTGGAGCTTTCGCTGACCAATTCGACAGGAAAAAGTTGATATGCCTCACCCAATGTTTTAGCTTTTTCTTGATAACGCTTGCCACAATTCTATTAGTCACTGATTCTTTAAAACCTTGGCACATATATGCAATGGTCGCTGTGCTCGGAGTAACCAGCACGATGGGAGGGCCAGCACGATCTGCTATTACTGCCAATGTGGTTCCTTCTTCCCACTTAATGCACGCTGTCACCTCTAACACCGCAACATATCAAATAAGTTCTATTCTCACACCATTATTGTTTTCCTTGGCATATAAGCTTATCGGACTACAGGCAGTTTTTTTGATCGGCGTATTTTTCTCAGTTCCTGCGTCTTTGATTCCTCTCTTTATAAACCCAAAATATGGCACTGATGGCTCCGAAAAACCATCAGAAGGCTCAATGATCTCAAGGCTTTGGGAAGGGTTCACCTTTGTTAGAAATCATCCTATTCTGCCCGGGCTCTACATTATGGATATTGGGGTCACCGTAGTTAGTTTTTATAGAGAGATTATGCCCCTAATAGTGGATAAACTTTTCAAACAAGGGGCATGGGCAATCGGGCCGCTTTCTGCTGCAAATTCATTAGGTGGAGTTGGTGGTAGCTTTTTGGTTCTTTTCCTGGCCCAATACCGGGCCAAAGGAATGTTGGTTTTATACGCCACAGCCATATATTCAATCCTGCTATTTGGTTTTGGATCTATTCAATTTCTCAATGTTCACCCTTTGTTTCTGTTACTAATCGGTGGAGGAATTATCTCTGGCTTAGGTGCAACTGACGCAATTGGCATGACCACACGACAAACTACTGTGCAATTAACGACGCCAGACCATATGAGGGGCAGGGCAGTCAGTTTTCATTCTTTCTGTGCAATGGCAGCAAACAATATTGGTACTTTTGAAGTTGGTTTCATGTCAGAGCGAATAGGAGCCGGCAATACTATGTTACTCGGGGGAGCAGTATCAGTCTGTGTGGTGCTTCTTGTATGGCGTCTGATTTCTGGATTGAGAAATTACCGATACCCTTAAATTATTGCTAACTTAGGCTCTGACTCAATTGAAACTCTTGTAGATACAATGTTCTCTTGCTCTGCTATCGGCAACTGTCTAAATCGAGAAGCTGCATCTAAAACTTTTTGAAGCAGGGAAAATTCACCGCAGCTAGGAGCTGTATCTATTTCCTGGGATAACAACCACCACAATGATTCGTCTATATCTTTTTGGTCTCGGTATGGGTCATACCAAGTACCACAATCTTTCCTACCATCTCCCCAACCTCCCCTGGCGATCATCTTTATAGTCTGAATGCCCACATCATTTTCATTACAAAAGTCTATGAGTGAATCTGAGTCATTTCTATATTGAGTATCTCTGTACATAGAAGCATTTACAGGGAACATTACCGTATCAAAGTCAAATCTGCGAAGAGCCTCTAAATGCGTAGACGGTGAAGAAGGACCATGCCCTGTAATCCCTAACCATTTGGTCAGACCTTGTTCTTTCATCTCAACCAAAGCTTCCAAGGCACCACCTTTTGAGGTGACCAAATCCAAGGTTTCAATATCGATTACGGAGTGCAATTGAAACAAGTCGAATGACTCCACATTCATACGATGCATTATGTCCTCAACATTCCGCCAAGCATCATCTCTCGTTCTCATGGGAGTCTTACACCCTAAAAACATCTTCTCTCGTAGTTCCGGCATCCAAGGTGCTACTCGTTCCATCGATTCAGAATATCCAGGGGCTATGTCAATGTGGTTTATCCCATAGTCCAAACACATCTGTATGGCTACATCAGCCTGTTCCTGTTTAAGTTTACCTATTGAATATGCTCCAAAAGTGACTACAGTGCTGTTATGCTCCGTTCTACCAAGTCGACGTTTTTCCACAAGATACCTTCTTTTTTTGTAATAATATCCATATACACTCAGTCCAGTATAACTAGAAAATTAAAATGAATATTACAATTTCAGCCACTGAATTAGGAAACTACGCAACCCGATATTCTTGTTTAAGGTGTGCATGGGTACGAATGCACATAAAAGATCTTCCCTATCAAGCTTTCCCTGCAATATTCAGCTCAATAGACAGTTTCACCAAAAATGTAATTGCCACATACTTTGATAAATACTCTTCTTTACCCGACTGGTTAGGTGAAATCGGAAATGTAACCGAGAATATAAAACCGCCAAATTGGAGAAAATTTCATAGAACTGATGAAACCACCGGGATAACAGTAAGAGGAGAAGCAGACGCTATATTTCGACTTGCTGATGGATCATATGTAATAGCAGACTACAAAACCTCCCGATACAATCCAGATAGAAAATCTACCCTTTTGTCATATCAAATGCAGCTGAATGCCTATGCATGGATATCAGAATCCTATGGCTATAATCCTATCAATCATCTCTATCTGATCTTTATGGAACCTGAAAGTCAAAAAGAATACGCTTCATCCAATTCTTCAATTTCTCAAACTGGAATTGCCCTTGGTTTCAAATCCAATATAATTGAAGTAGATAGAAGGCCAGAAAAACTAATCCCCACGGCACTTTCAAAAGTCCACTCTGTTTCAAAAATGAAAACCCCACCCGATTCCGGGAATAGGTGTCGTGACTGTTCAAAACTGGACAAAATGATTGTAGAAATGACCTATGGAACTTCAAATGACAGAAACTGATAAACAAAAATTCGTTTGGTTAGGTGTATATGGTCACCCAGATGACGAGACTTCGGCGAGTGCCGGAACTATGGTTAAACTCGCAAACAAAGGCCATCAAGTCTACGTGGTCACAGCAACAGGCGGTGAATTAGGTACATTGGGTACAGATGGGACAAAAATCAGAAGAGAAGATCTTGCAAAAGTGAGAGAGTCAGAACTAAAAGCAAATATGGAATATTTTGGGGTAAACCCCCCATTCATGCTGCGCTACGTCGACCAAGAACTTGATAAGGAAGATCCTGAAATACTAGGACTAAAAGTACTAGATATAATCCACATGGTCGAACCTGATGTTATTTCTACCTTCGGGCCAAGCGGTATATCCAACCACCCTGATCATATCGCGATTCACAAATCTACACTAATTGCTTACGATAAATATTTCAGTGGTCCGGATCAACGCCGACCCCTTCTACTATATCCTTCAATCCCTGCGGATATAGCTGAGATGTACAATTTGGAACTAAGTGAAATTGAAAAAAATACGGACATAATCATAGACATTAATGACACTATTGGCCACAAAATAGAAGGTCTGAAAAACTATAGAAGCCAAGAGGACGCCCAAGAATTTGCAACACATCTTTCTGAAAGATCTGAGCCTCACCTTGAGACCTTCGCCATTAGTGAATCCAGCCCCAGCGATTGGGAAACTTACCCAATAATAAACTTTCTACGTTCTATCTAACTGAATCCTCAATTGGAATATTAGATTTTCGTCTGATTTTCTTTTGAAAACTTCAACGATATTGCACCAATCGCAAAGATACCTGCAGTAATGAAAAATGCGCTAGCGTAGCTCCCTGTTGTGTCAAAACTTATTCCAGCAATAATCGGACCCACAAATGAAGGAACAGCATTTGATATCGCAATTACACCCATTATTGCCCCAAAATGCCGCACTCCAAAAGCATCTATTACAATCAACTGATAAAGGGCCCCAAAAGCCCCTAAGAAAAACCCCATGGCAGGCACTACCACCCATATTGGCAATCCATCACCAGCGTATACTAGAAGAGATGCGAAAACAGCTTGCCCCAAGAGGTCCAGCATCAAAGCTCTACGCGGACCATATTTGTCCGACAAATTCCCAAAAATAAATTTCCCACCCATGCCACAAGTTGCAAACAAGCTCACCGCTAATGACGCTGTGCTTTCCCCAACACCATTTATGATGAGATGAGAAGAAACTTGCGGTAATAGAGAACTATAAGTAAAAGTCCCACACAATATAGCCACTGTAATGGCATAAAATGTTCTAGTTCGAACAGCCTGACGTAACGTCAGTCCTATCAAGTTTTCAGCCCTATTGTCTGCTCCAGATATTTCATTTCGAATAGGCTCGGGATTTTTCACGATTAAATAAGAAAACAGAGACACCAAAAGTCCCAAAAGACCAACAACCGCGTATCCTACCTTCCAGTTGTATACTGTGACCAAAAAGGCAACTATGGGTTGTATTACCATTCCTCCAAAATTGTTCCCCATAGCTGTGATCCCGATAACTCTACCTCTATTTTCTGGAAACCAGAGACCTACTAATTTGCCCGGAGGAAGCATGGCGGCGCCCACAATAGAGAAAGATTGAATAACACTTAGGAAATACCAATGCCACAATTCCGTCATAAACGGTCTTACAAGGTAACTAATACCAAATACAGCCATGGAAAAGGCCATTATTTTTCTTGATCCATGTTTATCTATCAACGATCCTATCAGCGGTGATATAAATGAACCAAAGGCGATCAGAGACAAAGACAATCCTATCTGTGTCCGAGTCCAGCCAAAAGAATTCTCCAAAGGCTCGACGAAATGCCCAAATGAATATTGAGACCCACCTACAGCAATTGCTGATGCAAAAAAACACGCAGCTGCAATCGCCCAACCTCGATGAAAGTTTATGTTATTCAAAATTGAACAAAGTTAAAGCAGTTTTTCCCATAATCCACTCACTTTCCGTCGGGGCGGAGAAAACAGGATTCATAGTCACTGATTTCATAGAATTCCTATATCCTTCCCGGCCACTGACGGGAGGATAATCACTACCCCACATAATTCGCCTATGCCCAAAAGAAGTTTTTGCTATCTCTAAGAGAGGAGGAATCTGGTCAAAAAATTCCATATCAAATTTATCGTTCAACGCATCTGGTCTTTTGTTAAATTCCCCTAAGCCATGGATTTTTAAATATGTGTTATCAAACCCAGACAATTCCATAGCCTTCTGGAACTGTATATAGGGGGCCACTGGGGCCCTACCATTTCGTGGAAATGAAATCTCTTCACCACCACCTGCCAAATGCTCAATTATTATGGGCATATAAGGAAATTCAGATACTAATTCTAAAAACTCATCGGATGAAAACTCTTCCACGGTACCCATACAACTAACAACCATTTTGAGTTCCGCTGCCTTCCGCCAAATAGCCAATTTGTCTGGCCCGGGAGAACGGGTCTTCGCTGTCAATCGAACCCCAGCCGCACCTTTTTTTTTATGCTCTTCCAATTCCTGCAATGAATTCGTTTTCTTGGAGTCCACTATTGCTATTATTTCGAATTTCCCAGGAAACCTATCCACACATTCATATAAATAACTGTGGTCATATGTGCCATATTCTGGTCTCCCGTGTTGTATTAAGACCGCATGATCCACCTCATTCAGAGTCATCTGATGTAACAGCATTTCAACTGGCTCAAACCAATTAATTCCAGCATGAGTATGCGTATCGACAACCGTCATCGAAATCTCCAACTTTTGAATTTACCGATTCCTGTAAGTGTTATATCCTCATGAAGTTTCCAAATGAGAATCAAGGAATTCTAGGAGAAGGATATGCCAAAATTTGTTTTTATGCCGCCACAGGATGATCTGAAGCGTGAATTTGCAGCTAGATTATCAGATACCTTACCTGAATACGACGTTCATTCTCCAGAAACCGATGAAGAAGCCAAGGAAGAGATTAAGGACGCGGATGCTGCCATGGGCTGGATACCTCCAGAATCCCTCAAAGTAGCTTCAAAAATCAAATGGCTACACAATCCTGATGCCGGACCTTTTTTCGGGTATTACTATGAGGAACTATGTAAACATACCTTAACAATTACAAACCCAAGAGGTATCTATTGGGATCATATATCTCATCACATACTAATGTTTGTGCTGGCCTTATCCCGAGGGCTTCCTTGGTATATGGATGCGAAACGCGAAAGAATATGGGATAAGGACGCTCGGAAAACACCATATGTATTTCTTGGTGATGCAACTGCCTTAATTAACGGAGTGGGTGGAATAGGGCACGAAACCGCGAGACTATGCCGGGAACTTGGAATGCGAGTCATCGGTATTGACCCTAGGCAAGAATACAAAGTAGATGGCGTAGAGATGCATCAGCCATCATCTCTCCCTCAACTTCTTCCTCAAGCTGATTTTGTAATAACAACCGTACCCCATACTCCTGAAACAGAGTTCACATTCAATAAAGAAACCTTTGAACTTATGAAAAAAACTGCTTATTTTATAAATATAGGTAGGGGAATGGTTTGTAAAATAGACGACCTAGTCGAGGCATTAGAAGCTGGGGTCATAGCAGGGTGCGGTCTAGACGTATACGAGACAGAGCCTTTGCCTTCAGACCATAAATTATGGGGGTTAGATAACGTTCTTATGACACCTCACATCGCCGTCGCAGACGCAGAAAATCTTTCGGAACGTAGGTATCAGATATTGATTGAGAATGCCAGATCCTTTCTCGATAACGACGATCTCAACAACATTGTAGACAAAGAAAAGTGGTTTTAACCAAAAAATTAGAGGAGACACATGACTAACCTAAGACAAAATAAAGCGAAAAAGAATTTAAACGATGGAAAAATAGTGTCAGTCCCAATGGGACCTTTGAATGGAGACTTAATAGAACATTTTGGACCTCTGGGCTTCGATGCAATGTGGTTAGAAGGTGAACACGGCCCTGTAGATTTCAACAATATCCCTGATCTAACAAGAGCCTGTGATCTTTGGGACATGACTCCAATAGTTCGAGTCCATCAAAACGACCCAGCTACTATCTACAGAACTTTTGACCTTGGTGCTCAGGCGATTACTGTACCTCATATCAACACCAAAGATGAGGCCCTCTCAGTGGTAGATTCTGGCAAATTTGCTCCTATTGGAAACAGGGGATCTTTCACGAGCCGGCAGGGGATTGGAGTGGACAATTATTTCAGCCAAGCAAATGACCAAACTATGTTAATCGTGTTGATCGAAGACATTATTGCGGTGAATAATCTAGATGAAATATTGGAAGCAGACAATATAGATGTATTTTTCGTAGCTCCGGGAGATCTCGCTCAAACCATGGGATTTCCTGGAGGAGCCAACCGAAGTGAGGTAAAAGAAGTTGTCGAAGGCGCCATTAGGAAAATTAGTTCATCAGGAAAAATAGCAGGGACATTGGCAGGAACCGAGGCTGTTGGAAGATACATAGATTTAGGGGCTCGATTCTTCTCATTTAGCTATTTGCCATGGCTGGCCCAAGGTGCCGAAAAATTCCACGAGACAGTTCAGAAAGCTACTCAGTAAAAAGACTGCTTAACAACTCCTAAGGAAAATCTCTGTGCAAAAATTCATTACATTCGGGGAAACAATGGTTCAGTACAACGCTGAATATACAGGGAAATATGACCCGAGTGAGAAGTATTTTCCAGACGTTGCAGGCGCTGAGTCTAATGTAGCCATTAATCTTTCAAAGATAACGGGAGACCTAGCAGAAATTTTCTGGATAAGCCGATTAGGTCAAGACCCAGCAGGCTATTTAATACAAGAGACTATCTCAAAACACATCAAAATTGATGCTCCCATTTACGAAGGAGAAAAAACAGGAATATCATATTTAAATCATCACGAAGACGGGCAGCACATAAAAACATATTTCAGAAAAGGAAGTGCTGCCAGCGAAATTCAGTTACCGCAGGTCAAAAAACACCTAGACGGCGCAGATATTGTCCACATGACAGGTATCACACCGGCTCTTAGTAAAACCAACTTAACGACAGTGCTGGATACTTTGCAACTTTGCAAAGAATTGGACATTCCAGTATCGATGGATGTTAATTATCGCGATCAACTTTGGACTCCGAGTGCAGCTAAAGACATCATTGAAAAACTGCTCCCATATATAGCTATTTTCAAAGTAGGACGTGATGAAGCTGAAACCATATGGCAACTAGAGCTTTCAGCGAATGAATATGCTGCTCACTTCTATCAAGGACCAGGTACACTCACTATTGTGACCGATGGGGAATCCGGTGCTGTACTTTTTAATGGCTCAACTTACATAAATGAACCCAGTCTTGAAATTGAAGTTATAGATCCTGTAGGCGCTGGTGACGCATTTGTTGCTGGTTTCCTTGCCACATTAATAAGACAAAATTTCCATTTTCAGGATTTGCTCAATAAAAATTCTGCAATCCGAATAGAGACCCTATCAAAGGCATTAAGGGTAGGTAACATATGTGGTGCTCTTACATGCACTAAGAAAGGGGACACCGCCGCTATGCCAACGCTGGCAGAAATTGAAGATTTCATAAAATTGCTCGACTCTTAATATATCCCAGCTGACTACTGTCAGTTAATATGTACCCAACACAAAAAATGGAGTTAAATCAATGTACAGAATTAGACGCGTTTACAGGACCCAACCTGGCGAGGCAGCCAACGTGGCAAAACTTGTTTACCAACAAGCAAAAATTTATAGAGACTCAGGACACCGGGGTGAATTTACTGTTTCATATAACGGATATACCCTTCCGGGTGAACAAAACATTGTTGTATTGGAATGGTTTGACGATACGATTATGTCGCCTAGCAGAGAAGGAAATAACATTCCGAAGGAAGCTATGGACGCCGGGGCTAAATATAGGCCTTTCCTTGAAAGTCAACGGATCGAATTCTATGAAACCGTCGATCCTTCTTCAATGGGCGATTAGTAGTCCATGGCTCAATAGGCCTGCCTGAATATGTTTGCCAAATTCCAAACCGGTCGAATAGGTTCGAATCATGTAAAGGCACCTGATGGTTCGGAGATAAGACTATTTCACGAAATGAAGGGAGGAGGCTTGAGCGAATGCACGCTACCAGCTGGCTTAACCTCTAGTCCAATTTCACATAGGAATGTTGAAGAAATATGGTTTTTTACCCACGGTACCGGTTTGGTTTGGAGACAACAAGGAAACATTGAAGAAACTGTCAAGGTTGAACCAGGCATCTCTCTAACGATACCCAAAAACACCAAATTTCAATTCAAAAATACAGGAAACACACATCTTAAATTCATCATATGTACAATGCCTCCATGGCCAGGCGAATTTGAAGCCCAAAGAGAAAATGGCCCTTGGAAAACCAGTTTTACAAACAACAAGTAGAGGCTCTTATGACTTCATCTTTTGATATACGCTCTGAATCATTCTCCAAAATTCTGAATGAGAACTCCTCTGTTGAGCACCTTGCCACAGGATTCGGATTTACTGAAGGACCAATATGGGTAAATGGACATTTGCTGTTTTCTGACATTCCAAATAGCAGGATTGTCAGGTACGACGTAGAGGAAGAAGGGGCTAGTGTGTCCACTTACAGATATCCGAGTGGAAATTCCAATGGTTTAACCCTAGATCAAAACGGTAATCTAATAGCTTGTGAACATACCAATAGACGTGTATCCGTGACAGATTCGAGCGGAAATATAAAGGCTATCGCTACGCGTTACAAAGGGAAAAGGTTGAATAGTCCAAACGATGTTGTTGTGAAATCAGATGGATGGGTTTACTTTACCGATCCTCCGTATGGTTTGATGAACAGAACTCAAGGAAAGGAGCTGGATTTTAACGGAGTTTTTCGAGTATCTTCAAATGGCACAGGTTTAGAACTATTAATTAAGGATATGACCGGACCAAACGGGATAGCATTTTCACCTGACGAAAAAAAATTATATGTGGCTGATTCAATGGAAAAATTCATTAATGTGTATGACGTTGACGATGATGGATATCCAGTGAACGGTAGACAGTTTGCTGATTTAGATAATGGTGAAGAAGGCGTTCCTGATGGTATGAAAATTGACACCGAAGGACGAATTTATTCTACTGGTCCTGGCGGGGTATGGGTTTTTTCACCAGAAGCAGAACTACTAGGAAAAATCCTAACACCGGAAATCCCAGCGAATTGCGGCTGGGGAGAAGATGGGCATACTCTATTCATGACTGCGAGAACCGGACTTTACAAAATACGATTAGGGTCAAGAGGAAACGTTTAGGAACACCGTCAAAACAGATAGATTATAGATATATGAACAACTACGACATAGTTATAAATCAAGCTCACGTAATGGATCCGGAATCCGGTTTAGACCAATTAACAAATGTCGGAATTTCCCAAGGGAAAATAGCAAAAATCAGCGAATCTCCAATGGAAGGCGAGCAAATCATAGATGCTTCCGGGTACGTATTGTGTCCAGGATTTATAGATTTACATTGCCACCCACAAGACACGCAAATTTTTGAGGTACAGGCCTTAGATGGAGTCACTACCACCCTGGAACTCGAGGTAGGAACAAACAACGTAAGTCATTTTTACTCTAGGTGGGAAAATCAATCCCCTATAAATTTTGGTGCCAGTATTGGACATATACCCGTAAGAATGAAAGTTATGAATGATCCTGGAGTATTTCTGCCATCAGGAGATGCTGGCAGGAAGCCGGCCACAAACTCTGAAATTATCGAAATGCAAAACCTTATAAGGCAAGGACTTGAAGAAGGAGCCCTTGCTGTGGGTTTCGGTCTGGATTACACAAGAGCTGCCAGTCGTTGGGAAGTAATCCAGATGTTCAAAATCGCAGCCGAATACAATGCCTCATGCCACGTACATCTCAGAGGCAAAGGTCATTTGGAACCATCAAATGCCATCGAAGCACTGGAAGAAGTCATAGCGGCATCTGCAATCACAGGAGCCCCGCTACATGTAGTGCACCTCAACAGTACTGGAATGAGAGCAGTCCCACAGCTTCTGGATATGATATCGGGCGCAAACCAATCGGGATTGGATGTCACTACTGAATGCTATCCCTATACGGCGGGGATGACAAAAATTGAATCAGCCCTTTTTGATGAAGGTTGGCAGGAACACTATGGAATAAATTATGAACAGTTGATGCGACCTGACACCGGGGAATATCTGACAGCCAAAACATTTTCAGAATACCGGGAAAGTGGAGGTTGGGTCATAACATTCTCCACACCAGAAGATTCTATGACGGCTGCAGTAAAAAGCCCTCTAACCATGATAGCAACAGACAGCATAATTGAAGACGGAAAAGGACATCCCAGAACAGCCGGATCCTACACCAAAGTTCTGGGCGAACATGTGAGAGAAAAAGGTGACTTGGATCTAATGTCAGCCATTTCTAAAATGACCATTATGCCAGCAAGAAGACTAGAAAAAAGGGCTCCTGCATTTCTCAACAAAGGCAGGATAAAAGAAGGAGCTGACGCAGACATAGTGATCTTTGACCCTATGACAGTAAAAGACCAATCAACCTATACTGATCCAACCAGACCACCGATAGGTCTTAGTCATGTGATTGTTAATGGAATCCCGGTTGTATCAAACTCAAAATTAGAACAGGGAGCATTGCCCGGTAAGGGCATACTCGCAACAACAAATTAAACTGGAGATAAAGATGGCTGTTTATTCAATAAGTAGCATAGAAGTAAAAAACTGGGAAATATATGAAGAATATATGAAAAAAGTTCCGGCCATTATAGAAAAATATGGCGGCAGATACCTGGTACGAGGAGGGGAAATTCTAGCTGATGACACTAGTTGGCATCCAAAAAGGGTAGTCATATTAGAATTCCCTACCACAGAGCATATGGATAGCTTCAGAAACTCAGAGGAATACAAACCAGTCGCTGAATTGAGGCATAAGGCCGCTGAAACCGAAGGATTCGTGGTTTTGGGTCACGACTCTTAATCCAATTGAGGAATTTCTACTTGTATATCTTCACCAATATCACTGAAATTCACCAAGAGTTCCACATCAGTTCTGCCCACACCGGATAAACCCTCCATACCAAACACTTCCGAAAGAAACAGTCCACCATTATTTAGAGAAAATGCAGAAGTAACTTTGGAAATTTGGTAGTCATCCAAATCTACCTCCAATTGAACCTCCCAAGTCTCAGGGGAAAATCTCAAAGCCTCCTCTTGAGTAGCGATTAATTCAAATAATGGAGTAACAGAACCAATAGAACCATCATCATCAAACAGAAAAATTATTTTTTCTTCCGTCGTTAAAATATTACTTTCACCCAGATCTGTTCTTAGAAAAGACTCTCCTATGGCCGCCCAAAAATCGTTTGAGATATGACCAATTCCCAAATTTTCACTATCTCTCCATTTTTCTGCCGGAGATTCTCTGGTGTATATATTATTTCCCAACTTTGCAGATTCAACATAAAGGCCTATTCCAAGCAAATTAGCTTCAAATATGGATACGGCTTTAGTGGATGTTACACTCCCGAGTCCAGATATGGGAACACCAACAAAAATGCCTCCAGCATCGACTCGAGCCACACCTTCTAAGGAATATTTAAACGAGTTTACTCCAACAATTGAATTAAATACTTTTTCCTGAAGGGTTTTATCTTCAACTTTTATTTCACTATCAGTCTGGAATATTGGCACTTTAGTCGGCTTTGTAATTGGAACCTGTGTGGCCGTAGGAACTGGAGCAACTGTAGGTATTTCAATATCATTCATGACAAGTTCTGGAACTACAGTAAAAACCACCTCTGGGGTGGAGTTACCATCATACGAGACATCTTGGACTTCATTTTTTCCAACTAGAAAACATCCTGAAATAACAAGCACTAATATCAAAAGACCAGGAAAATATTTAAAGCTCATAACAGGTAAAACTTCAGTACTCCGACTATCCCACCGCCTCTGGGTTTAGACAAGCTGGCATTGCTTCCCCTTTAAGATGCTTTATGACATTATCCGCTGCCATTAAACCCATTCTTCGAAGGGTAGCGGCACTAGCGCTAGCAATATGGGGTGTGACTATAACATTCTCCATATGGACCAAAGGATCATCCGGCAATATTGGTTCCGGTGAAGTTACGTCCAAAGCTGCTCCGGCTATTTCCCCCGCCATTAGAGCTTCCCTCAATGCATCTGGGTCCACCGTACCGCCTCTTGATGTATTTATTAAAAATGCATCCTTGCTCATCTTTTTAATTTCTTTTGATCCAATAAATCCTTGGGTCTCAGGCCCAAGCGGCACATGAACGGAAATATAATCAGAGGAAGACAAAAGTTCATCCAAATCCGGTGCCCATCGTAACCCATACTTTTTTTCTGCGTCAGGTTTTCGTGTTCTTGAGTGATATAGGATATCCATATCGAATCCTTTTGCACGTTTGGCCACTGCAGTACCTATCAAACCAAGGCCAATCAATCCTAAGGTTTTACCATATACATCCGTCCCCAAATATGGAGTTTGATCAAAAATTTTCCATTCGCCTTCGATTACTTTTCGATTAGAACGCGTCACCTGGCGTGCTAGAGAAAGTATCAACCCAAATGTAAAATCAGCACATGACTCATGTAAAATTCCAGGGGTGTTGCCAATACGAACACCGTTCCTAGTGGCGGAATCCAGATCAATATTGTCAATTCCTATAGCCCTCGTACCGACAACCTTTAATCTTTCAGCAGCCGAAAATACTTCATCATCCATGATGTCATTAGATTCAATCATCATACCGTCACATTCTTGAGCTTTTTGTATCACGAGATCTTTTGGGGGAGGAGTAGGTTCTTCCCAAACCTCTACATCAAAATTTTCCTTCAATCTGGCAATTGCATCAGGAACAATGATTCTAGTAACAAACACTTTTTTATCAGTCATCTATAAATCTCCTATACATAACACACACTCGGGCAAAAAAGTATACACCTCTCACTTAAATACTAGACAGTAAATATAATTTATGACTTGCACTGTCGGTATCCGTACATCAAAATCTTATTAATGCGTGAGCAATTTCGCATTAAACAAAAAAGACTAATTGTTAATGAGAGAATGTTCACAAACTAATATCCGATATAGATGGGTGATGCTGGCCGGGGTTTGGTTAGCCTACTTCTCATTTGGAGTTGTACAAGGCGGTATCCCTCCTTTAATAGGTCCAGTTAGTGAGGACCTTGGGCTAAATCGCTCCACAATGGGTACCGTTCTGGGTGCTTGGCCGTTAATTTATATTTTGACGGCAATACCAGCTGGTGCTTTATTAGATAGGTTTAGTCTCAAATTCACAATTATGGCCGGAATATTGTTTATTGGCCTGTCGGGATTGCTAAGGGCTGTAGCAGTCGATTATAAAACCATACTTTTTGCTGTAATGGTGTTTGGGATAGGGGGACCATTCATTTCCATTGGTGCCCCAAAATTAATCAGTACATGGTTTTCTGAATCTGATCGAGGCCGCGCGATGGGAATTTATCTGACTGCCCCCGCTATAGGCAGGATACTGGTCCTATCCGCTACCAATAGTTTACTAATGCCATTGTTTAACAATAGTTGGCGGTTAGCTCTACTGACTCTGTCCGGAGTTGCCTTTGCAACTTCAGTGATATGGATTCTGATCGCTAGAGATCTAAAAACAAACAACTCTGAAGCAGGCGAAAAGAAAGACCTTTTGTCGAGTATGAAAACATTTCCTGACCTAGTACGAATCAGAGAGGTGAGATTGATTCTCATAATCGTACTGGGAATGTTTTTATTCAATCATGCCACCAATAACTGGCTGCCTGAAATTTTAATTGAAAAAGACATGGGTTCATCAAAGGCAGGTTTACTAGCCGCTATTCCAGTTGCTACCGGTGCAATCGGATCAGTAATTATCCCCCAGATAGCAAAGCCACAGTCGCACAAGGCGATTATGTTTTCTTTATTCTCTGTCGCAGCAGCATGTACGATTTGCTTAATTTATTTTGAGAATTCCCTACTTATGGGAACATTAATACTACTCGGAATTTCCTCTAGGGGAGTCATGCCAATAATAATGCTTACCTTGATATCTTTGGTGGGCAGCGAAAAAACAGGTGCTGCAGGCGGACTGTATTTTACCGCCGGAGAAGTAGGAGGTGTAATGGGTCCTATACTACTAGGGGTATCCGCGGATCTTTTTAGTGGATTTACACCAGGGCTAATCTTTCTGTCTGGTTTATGTGTCGTACTTTCATTTGGATCTACTATTATTAACACGAAAAAAACTACCCTAGGCTGATCAATCCTCAAACAGTAGCGAATTGATGAAAGAATATTCAGGCACCCCGTTTGTTCGATATTTTGTATCACCATACTGATCAAAAACTATGAAGGTTGGTACTAAATTTGCCTCGTATTCTGCATACAAAAGTTTCCCAATTTCGGTTTGAACATCCGATCTTACAAAGGTCAATTTTTGACCTAATCGTTTTTCTAACCTGTCAACGGCAGGTTTCATAGATAAACAACCAATTCAAAGATCAGAATATAAATACAACACCACCGGATTTCCAGAATTCTGTATCAAATTCCAATCCTCAATAGTGCTCAATTCGTCGGAAGATGTTGTGAGGAAACTACGAAATAAAACTACGGCAAGCAGAAGGATTAAGATAGATAATAAAGCGGCTTTTAAGGAAAAGGCACGGTAAACGAAGAAAAAGGCCCCCGTCAATACAAAAAAAGAAACCAATATGTAGGAATATTGATTTAAATAGCCAAACATGTAAATTTCAATAAAAAAATGGGTCGCCTGGGGCGACCCATTCATTTGGTTTTTTCAAATTCACCCGATTAGGCGGCGGCCATGTCATGCCCACAGCACATTGGTGATTTAATCTTTCCACAACCATTAGTGCACTCTGCCACTCCAACCGTTGTTCCGTCATCCTTTTCGATATTTACATGATTTAGTTCTGTCCCACACTTACCACATGTAATCGGATGGACTTCCATACCGCAATCGCCACAACTATATTTCGCCATTATGTTCTCCTTATTTCAATCCAACTTCATTTATTTAACCATTCCATCTGACCAACTCAGATGCTAAAAAGTCTATCTCTCACTAAAAACACTGTCAATAAACCCTAGGTAAAATCGCCCTATTGAATAGATTACGGTAACAAAGTATAGTTTCGTCCCTACGGAAAACCACTACATGGCAGTGAAATTCAAACATCACAGCAATCGCTATGTTTGATTCTTTAAGGAGATTTAAATGGCAGAGAAACCGTTGCGAGTAAGTTATGGTGAATATACATACGAAAATGTGCCTGGCTGGGCTCCTTTACCAGATGGCTGGGAATGGAATCATGTAGTAGGAGTATGTGTCGATGGCCAGGATCGCATCTTTGCATACAATAGAAGCGACCACCCCATGATCGTCCTTGATAAAGATGGAAATATCCTGACCACATGGGGTGAGGATTCTTTCTCATCAGCACATCACGTACAAGTCGGACCGGCAGATTCTATATGGACCACAGACATAGGGGACCATACTGTGCGCAAATGGACGGCAGAAGGTGAGCAACTCATGATGCTCGGCACTCCAAACGAACCTGCCCCAGAACAAAGCGGTGAACCATTTAATAAACCCACTGACATAGCTTTCGGGCTTGATGGATCTATTTATATTGCGGATGGATACGGAAATTCGCGGGTCCACCACTATACGCCTGAAGGCAAGCTAATTGGATCTTGGGGGGAAAGAGGCACTGGCCCAGGTCAATTTATGATCCCTCATGGTGTAGAAGTAGATCCTTCCGGACTTGTCTACGTGGCAGACCGTGAAAATAGTCGAATTCAGATTTTTACATCCACAGGACAATATGTTTCAGAATGGCGAGGAGTACACAGGCCCAATGAAATTCTTCATGGCAGCGATGGAGCCATGTATGTTACTGAGCTTGGAATGAGACAAGGAACGAGCCCTGATGCTGATGAAGTAACTGTCGTCACCCCTCATTCTGGAGTAAAAATTATGACTAAAAACGGCCAATGGCTAGGTGGATGGGGAGCTGACACTCATACTTCAGGCGATATCGTGGCTGCCCATGCTGTTGGAATAGATTCAGAGGGAAGCCTGTACGTTGGTGAAACTTTGGATGGTGCCAGACTCCAAAAATTTGTTAGAGTTTAGGCTAATTAGCCCTTCGGCTTTGGGAATCTTCTTCTCTTGCCGGAGGGCTAGCTAGAACGAAGCACAGGAACGATAGAAACAGAAAACCCAAGATTATTTTAAAGGCCAGGTCATAACTACCACGGCTATCATAAACAGCACCGGCCAACAATGGACCCACAATTCCAGGGATAACAACTCCTTGCCTAATTAAGCCATTTAAAGTCCCGAAGTTCTTCATTCCAAAAAGTTCTGTTACAGCCAACGGGCCAAGGGCACCTATCCCTCCCATACCAAGTCCAAAAACAGACAATGAAACAAATATCAAAATAAAACTATCTGAAGATAGGAATATGAATGCAGCTACACCTATGACCTGAATGCCAACAACCATGGCATATGCCCATCTAGCAGTAGTATTCTCGCTGACTCTACCAAACACAACCTTGGAAGTTATCCCAAAAAATGCCAAAACCGACAGGCACAAACCAATTTTATCAGCGGAAAGATTAATATCTTGTAAATACGGCGCCAATTGAGTAACTAAAGTAGTCCTGACGAACTGCTGCAACGTCATGCCAACGGCAATGAACCAGAAAGCCCTGGTTCTCAACGCAGATCTAACTGATAAGCCGTCCAAAACTTTTCTTACTGAATATTGTTTAAGACCATCAGGTGCCCACCGCTTATCCTGTTCTTCCAATACAAATTGGATACCGTCTCTCACAAAGATATAAGCAATAACCGCCAATATTCCTAGGAAAACCGCTGTGAAAAGGAAACCAGACCTCCAACCTCCAAGGACAATAACAAGGGTCAAAATTGGGATCGAAACCATCCCACCAAAATTATTTCCAGCTGTAACAAACCCCATCATTCGGCCCCGAGTTGCTGGGAACCACAACTGTACTAATCGACCAGTTGCCAATCCAGTACCGGGGGCTCCCGCAAAAACCAGTAGAGAAAAAAAATAGAATTGCCACAATTCAGCCATTATCGACCTCAGAAGAAAGCCCAAGGCGATAACACCCAAAGAGACCGCCATTACATACCTAGATCCAAAAATGTCTATTGTGCGACCAATTAAAGGAGAAAGGAAATGAGCTAATACACCGAGCGTTAAAGCGAAATTGATCTGTGTTCTGGTCCAACCAAATTCTTCTTCTAGAGGAACTATAAAAAGGCCAAACCCATATTGCGCAAACCCTATAGACCCCCCAATTGAGAGAAATGACACAGCTACTACTATCCATCCCCTATATATGCCGCGAGGTGAATCTATGGAAGTGCTGTTGTTTACCTTAGAAGACAAAAGAAACAGTAGATGGAAAATAAATCATCCCGAAAGGGTAACATCTAATTGTTTTAGCTTCTATCTTCGTAATCTCAAAAATTTGGGCATTGTTTCATGCATAAATTCATAAATTATTGGAATAACAAGTAACGTTAAAAAAGTCGAACTCGCTAGCCCACCAATAACCACTATTGCCAAGTCAGCGCCTATAATGCCTCCTCCTTCATCCCCAACAAAGACTGCCAGAGGAATCAAAGCTGCACCCGTCGTAACAGCAGTCATTAGTATCGGTCTCAGCCTCACCAACCCACCTTCAATCAGAGATTCTCGCACTGTCATACCTTGATCTTGAAGTTGTTGAACAAATGAAATGAGAACTATTGCGTTAGTAACAACCAATCCAATTAGCAACAATAATCCCATCATAGAAGGAAGTCCCAAAGCGCTCCCTGTTACAGCCAAGCCAACCAAAGCTCCAATAGCCGCTAGTGGCAAGCTAAACAGAATAACGAATGGGTTCCTTAATGAGCCTAGGCTGCCCACCATAACTAAATATACGAGGATAATACTAATCGCCATTGCTAAGAAGATATCTCGAAACCCTTCCTCTATATCAGCAAAAATCCCTCCCGACACTATAGAAACGCCAGGATTTCGCTTTTCAATCATCAAAGCAATATCACTTATCTCCATTCCCACCTTCCGAGTATCTTCTGCCGTTATTTCCCCTCTGATAGTTGCCGATCTACGACCGTCGGTCCTTGCTATGGTAATCGGCGTCTCTTGCTGAAAAGTTTCTATTAATTCTTTAGCTGGGGCTGAACCCAAGGGACCAGCAATTATTAACTCATCTATAGAGTCCATTCCAGAATTAATCGAGCTTTGCACCGTTAGTAATACTTCTACATCTTTTCCTTCAATAGAAAAGTTCCCAATCATTTGGCCTTTCATTGGCTCACTAATCCTGCTCGCGACTTCTCTTGGCGTCAGCCCTAGCCTGGATGCTGATTCAGAATTAACCTTAATTACCATTTCTGGTCTGGTACCGGTAAGATCACTTTCCACATTTTCGACACTTGAAACATCTTTCAAAGCTTCAAGAATTTCCTGGTTGACTTTTGAGACCGCTTCTAAAGACCCCGCCGTTATCCGAAGTTCCAACCCTGCTTCTGGAGGGCCACCAGAACCTTCCGTGACTTTATATTCGCTAGTTGCTGTGGGCGATAAAGAAAGTCTCAAAGCATCGGTGATACCGGCTGGAGCAGAACTATCAACATTCACAAAAATATTAGCGCTACTAGGGGAACCTGCACCCGGAAAGGATGCCAATCCTTCATCTCCTATGGTTGTCAGGTAATTCTCCACTTGTCCTATCTTTCGCAAATTTTCAAGCTCCTGCTCAGCTACAAGTACGGCAGAATTGCTTTGATCAGGGGTAGATGTTGGTGGCACAAAAATATCTATAGATATATATCTGTCTGGTCCAGTTGGAAAAAAGATAACCGGAATAAATCTAAGTAAGCCTAAACTTGCCAGACAAAGGGCGAAAGCTATCCCCACTGATGCCAATTTATGGCCCAACGCCCACTGTAAAGTTGGTTTATAGATTCTTTGGATAAATGAAAGAGAAGAATCTCCGCCTTCGTCAGACAGATCTCCTGGCCTGAGTATGAAAGCTCCGACAACTGGTACCAATGTCACGCTTACTACCAGAGAAGAAATGAGGGCAAAGCTCACAGCAATGCAAAATGGAAAGAAAAAGGAACCTACCAATCCTTGGATAAAACCTAAAGGAGCAAAAACCACTATCGTGGTTAAAGTAGAAGCTGTTATCGGCGCAGCTACTTCTTTTGTTGCGTTAAAGGCAGCTACTTTTGGGGACTCTCCTCTTTGCATGTGACGATAAACATTCTCCAACACCACAATACTGTCATCCACTACTCGACCAACTGATATTGCTAACCCGCCTAGAGTCATAATATTCAAGGTAAGATCGGTAAATCCCATCAGTAAAACTCCTCCCAATATACTGATGGGAATAGTTAATGCAATGACTGAGGTGGGCCTTAGCGAAAGTGTGAGACCCCTAAGAAAACCTTTACGAACATTAAGAAGAAACAAAAATACTCCCGCAACAGCGAAAATAAACCCATACATCCCTTCACTTTTCAAAGTATTCAGCTGACTTTCAATTTCGGGGCCTGCATTATAAATTTCGACCACTTCGATACCTTCAATAATCGACACATCTCGCACCTTCTGGAGTGCTGCCTTGGAGACATCCACGGTATTCGCATTGGGCTCTTTTGTGACACTTATACCCAAACTGGAGTAGCCGTTGGTCCGAGAAATTGAATTTTGGGATGAGGGCACAAGCAGTATTTCAGCCACATCTCCCAGATTTATAACTTCGTTTCCCAGAATTATTAAAGGAATATTTTGTATTTCCTCAATCGAATCAACATAGTTAATGGTCCTGACTGAGATCATTTGGGAACCATCAAACTGGAATCCTGATGGTACAGAAAAATTGCTTTCTCGAAGTTCTTTTGCTATCCGAGATATTGAAATTTGGCCTGGTGTTTTAAGTAGAGGGTTTTCTTGTAAAGCTGCTAATTTGGTGGGATCAATTTGAACTAATAACTGAAATTCTTGAACTCCCGCAACAGATACTAGATTGACCCCTTCCACGGAATTCACTGCCGGTTCTATTTGGGCATCCACAATATCCGACATAGCTGCAAAATCTAAAATGTCGCTGGTCAAACTCAATTGCAAAATAGGTTCACTGCCAGGGTCTATTCCGCCTACTTCAGGTCGCGTTGCTCCGTCCGGCAGTTCCATTGAGACAAGACGAGATTCCAATTCTTTCTGAGCTTGCTCCATATTAGAACCGTACTCGTAGAAAAGTAGGAGAATTGAAGTCCCCTCTATTGAAGTTGACTGAATAGTTTCCAAGTTATCCAGTCCATTCAAATGCTGTTCCAATGGATAAGTGACATCCTTAAGCACCTCTTCAGAACCAGCATTAGGATAATCTACATTGACGGTCATAAGTGGAAATTGAACTCGTGGCAAGACCTCAACTGGTAAGTTCACGAAAGTAAATAACCCGGCAGCCAATATGAGTACGAAGGCTAATATTGTCACCGGCCCTCTTCTGAGGGCTAGACCTGTAATATATGTCACTATGATTCCTTTAAAGACGCTAGAAGCCTATTACGTAAGTATAGAATCTTCAGCACAAGCAGGTTTATGTTACAAACTACACAATATAGTAACATAGTGTACTTAACCCAACATTGAGGAACCAATTGTCTCAAGCTAATATATCCAGATCCAAATGGAATCCTATTAACCCGTCCCATGGTTGGTGGGCTGTAGCCGTTTGTTTTGGTATATCCACCGCTTTAGTGGGTTTTAGCACGTATACATTTGCGTTATTTGGCGACGAGATGGCCAAGGAATTTGGTTGGTCCCGCACTCATATCAATGCATCACTTTCATTTTTAGCCATCGGCCAAATACTAGCACCGTTAGTAGGCCGGATAATAGATCGTAAAGGCCCGAGAATGGTAGTAGCTTTCTGTGTCCTCCTAACTGCTTTGAGCTATCTGCTAAGACCAATGATGAGTGAACTATGGCATTGGTACGCTCTGAGTTTTTTACAATATGCGGGATTTTCTTCTACTATGACACCCGTGGGCAGAATAGTCGGGCTCTGGTTTCCAAATGCGAGGGGTCGTGTGATGGGTATCGCGATGATGGGAAACAATTTTGGGGGAGTTGTAATGCCTGGGATTATAGGGACTGTTATTGCATTTGGCGGTTGGCAATCTGGCTATTACTTACAAGGTTTATTAACTTTTCTAATAGCCATAACTGTACTAATTGCCCTACGTGAACCCCAATCCGCAAATTCTGCCGCCCTGCCAACAGAACCAAGTGCAAAAAGCACAGAGCTCCCGGGCATGTCGATGAACGAAGCTATTCGATCAAAAAACTTGTATCTACTTCTCTATATCTTCTTGGTAGGTGCAACTCCTTTTGCTTCTCTGCTACCACAACTCATTTCTCACTACGTTAATGAAGGAGTCAACCCAGGTACTGCCGCAACAGCGATGAGCATTCTCGCGATAGGAGGTATGAGTGGCAAACTAGTATTTGGTATTTTAGGTGAGAGAATTACCGCACGATACGCAATGATGGTGTCCTTTTTCGGCCTTTCAGTTGCACTCATGCTCTCAATCAACCCAACTATGCCTGGAATAATCTGGGTTTGTTCTCCACTTTGGGGACTATGCATGGGAGCATTTGGAACCTTAATAAACATGATTATTCAAGATTATTTTGGTCTCAAAAGTTTCGGAAGCATAATGGGAGTCGCAGGATACGGTACAGCAATATCGTTTGCGGTCGGACCCATCTTGGCAGGTCTATCCTATGACAACCTTGGTAGCTACCAACCTATGTTCTACGGAATAGTTGTTGTGATGGGGATAGGTATGTTTGTTTTGCAAGCAATGGGAACTCCAGAAAAGGATTTTATGTCTCAAGCTGACATACAGCCTTCTACAAAAAATTAGCGTCCAAATTACAGAAACTTAACGGCTCTCTTCCAGACAATTTATCAAAAACCCCAAAGCCTCTTTAGTAAAAGAAAGCATATTTTGTTCTCTTTCACCTACGCCTGTCTCAATGGTCATGGCACGAGACACCGGGCCTGAGACACCTACGCATGAATGCCCTGCGGAATCTCCGTACCTGTTTCCAGAAGGACCTGTTGCTCCAGTCTCACTCAAACCCCAGGTAGTCTCAAGTGTTTCCTTAATTGTTTTGGCATTCAAGGAGGCATATTCTTCGGTAGATGCTCTCAAGCCATCCATCTGTCCATCTGTTACTTTCAATAAACCCTTTTGGGCCACGCGAGTATAAATAACTGACCCACCAATGAAATACCTGGATGCACCAGGTATAGCCAGCAAATGGGCTGAAATCAAGCCCCCTGAAGAAGATTCAGCGATCCCGATCGTTTGATTGGATTCTTTTAAGAGAGTTGCTGCCCTATCAGCCAATCTCAAAATTTCCTTGTCCATATTTAACCTACTCCTTGCCTTTCTGCCTCATTCTTAAAATAGCCTCAAAATCTAGCTGTAATGCGTTTTAACCTTTAAGATAAATGCTATATTCATTTAATACAAAGGGAAATAGTCTTTGAATAAAGGTTGGTTCATTTTAGTCGCCGCATTTTCCTTGTCTTTAGGTCTTGTCACTGGAGGTCTAATAAAGGGCAATATAGAGCTCACTGCGGCCGGATTTGTCATCGGAATTATTATTTTTTTAGCCAAAAATTGGTTCAAATAAAAACACCAACGTAATTACTGCCTTGCCCTTACATATTGCGGTGGCCATACAGAATCTTCACGATCCAGTTCAACCTGAGCTTTTAAAGCCCAGTATGGATTCCTTAGTAGTTCTCTTCCCAATAAAATAGCGTCTGCCTCCTCGTTTCGAAGAGTTTGTTCAGCCTGATAAGCGTCTGTAATCAACCCTACTGCCCCAGTTAATATATCGACTTCCTTTTTTATAGCGGATGAAAAGGGCACTTGATACCCCGGATACGGATCTAAATCTTGTTCTGCCGAATTTCCCCCAGAAGAACAATCTATCATGTCTACTCCTTCCTCCTTAAACCAGCCAGAAAGTTCTATAGAATCCTCGAGCGACCAACCATCCGTCATATATTCTGTCGCAGATATCCGAACCAACAGGGGCATAGATTCAGGAATGGATTTCCTAACAGATGAAACAATGTCTATCGGGAAACGACATCTATTCCGTAAGGACCCACCATATTTGTCATTCCGTTTGTTTGAAAGTGGTGACATGAATTCGCAGGCCAAGTACCCATGAGCCAGATGCAGCTCTAGTACCTTGAAACCAGCCTGAACAGATCTGACTGCTGATGCAGAAAAATCAGAAACTATCGAATCAATGTCTTCTATAGACAATTCCTCAGGAACCACCCAACCATTGTCGTATTCTAAAGACGATGGTCCGACTATATCCCAACCTCCGCTCTCTTTTGTTAAAACATCGCTTCCTTCCCAAGGCCTTTTATGGGAAGCCTTCCTACCGGCGTGAGCTAACTGAATAGAAGGTGTTGCACCTTGGGATTCAATGAAGTTTACTATTGGCTCCAAGACAGAAGCATGTTTGTCGGACCAAATACCCAAGTCTTGAGGCGAAATTCTTCCTTCTGGCGATACCGCAGTTGCCTCAGCCATCACTAAGCCGGCTCCGCCCACAGCTCTGGTACCTAAATGAACCATATGCCAATCAGTAGCCATACCATCTTCTTCATTTACAGAATACTGGCACATAGGAGCAACAAAAAGCCTATTTCTTATTTTCTCTCCCCTTATAGTAATGGGGGTAAACAAGTTACTCATAATTTTGTAACCTTTCTCACTTTCTAACCAGCCCTAATTAATTCGAATTCAACTTTGCCTTGTTCAACCAAGTTTTTTATTTTCCTTTGCCTACCAGACATCTGACTGAAAGAGGATTTGAATTCGACAAGAATTATCCTGTCTTCTTCAAACTGAATACCGTCAATCGGACTCCCTAAAAACCTAAAGTGCTTACTGTCCCAAGGATAAGACTCCACCAAAGGTAAAAATTGTTCAGTTATCTGGCCATATCTAGTTGATTGACTCCTAATTTGAGATTTCAATTCAGCCGATGAAGACCTCATCTTAAAACACAGTTTCCCGAGAAGAATCAAACAACCCAATAAAACAACTATTATCGACCACGGTACTAAAAATTCCATACATCCACCTCTTGAATTATGGCAATTCTAATTATTGGAAAGACGATAGTTTTTCTTCTAATTTATTTCCAAATTCCAACCGTTGCCAATTTCTTACTTCTGGTTCCGAGACCTCTGATATAAAAGTGTTAGGATCTCTAGAAAGTCTATTCAAGCTGCTTGTCGGCCATAGTAAGCTTGGGTCTACATCAAGATTCTGGCCTATAGCCTTTCTCCATTCTTTTAGCTCTTTCAATCTGATATTAGCCTTTTCTCTCTCTTTATTTGACATAGGACTTTTTCTGGCAATTTTACTTGGTGGTCTTTCAACAGGTTCCTGGGCAAGAGCATCAGTCACTATTTTTCTAATACGTTTAGATACCCCTGGGCGTCCCCAAGCACCTATTCCTTTTATCTCTGAATAGTCAGAATGAGGGTTTCTAGCTATGCCCACCAAAACTGAATCGCCTACAATTTTAAAGGGAGGGCGATCTTTACCTATGGCTTCATCTTCCCTAACTGCATACAAAGACTGGAGTACAGAGAGAGAACGGCCATCCAAATTCTTACTACCTTTAACGTCCAAGAATGCAGTGTCTTCGTCTTTGGGGTGAAATTTTACTTGTTGTAACCTTTCGCATTCCTCTCTCAACCATGAAAGCCTACCTAGATTTTCAAGTCTTTTATTCATGACTTGCATTGCACTATGTAGATATCTCACATCATCTGCAGCATAAGTTCGAGCCTCTTTACTAAGTGGTCGAATAGTCCAGTCGCTTCTTTGAAGCTTCTTGTCTTTGGTAACGTTAGCGTCAATATATTCCTTCAACACCGAATCAAGACCTAATTTCTTGGACCCCAGTAGTGCTGCACCCAAACTTGTATCGAAAACATTAGAAAATGAAAATCCGTAGTCTCTATTCAAACTTCGAATGTCATAATCACCAGCGTGAAGAATTTTTGTGATTTTATGGTCTCTAAAAATCTCACCAAGAACAGAAATGTCGTGTATTGCTAAAGGATCAACCAGATATATATCTTCATCTATACAAATCTGAATCAGACACACAAATTCTGGGTACCTAAAAAACCCATTTCCTTCTATGTCTATGCTCACATAGCGGGTGGCAATTGAATCTTTGACGATTTTTTTTAAATCATCAGAAGATGTTAGGGTTTTGGGTGTCTCTTTTATGACTTTCTGACTCATTTACGCATTGTTGTTCTTGATAGAAGTATAACCCAATAAAATACAAGCGCTAAATTTGCACAATTTTTCAACTTTATGTAAGTTTCCAATCCATACAGTAATCAAGGACCGAAGACATGGTGAAAATACCTCCGTGGAGTAGAGATGAAACAATACTCGCTCTTCACACGTACATAAACCATGGTAGAGTGCGTGAAAACAGTCCTGAGGCCCAAAAACTCAGCCAGTATTTGAGACATCTTACTGATCCCAAAACCACCCCGGATCCAATTAAATTTAGAAATCCTGACGCTGTGGCCCTTAAACTTCGAAAATTCGCGACCTTAGACCCAGGAGAGTCTTCAGGAATGCAAAAAGGCAGTCGAATGGAATCAGCTGTTTGGAAAGAGTTTTCTTCTGATCCCCACCTTCTATCTAGAGAGGCTAAAGCAATTATTAGTACGATTGATCTTCCCAACAACCCAGATGATGGAAATTCATTAGATCCCAAAGTGAAATATATTCAAAACGTTGTTGAAGCGGGAAAGGGAACTTCTTTATCTATAAGAAATAGACTTTCACCAATATACAAAACAGCCAGAAAGCATCAGATAAAAGTCGCTGTTGGATCAGCTTTTGGACTGATTTCAACAGCTGCTGCTGTCCTTCTGATCAAAAAAAAGAAATGATTTATTAAAAAAAGGGAGACTGACTTGAAAATCACCGACATTACAGTAAATCGTATCCGAGCACCCCAAGGCGAGAATGCTAGACCCTTCGTAGGAAGACCTGGCCGTCTTCTCTTACAAGTACACACTGACGAAGGAATAACTGGAATTTCAGAAGCCGGTAGGAATCTAACGGTTTTAAGGGCCTATCTAGAAGAGTTAATAAAGCCACTGCTTATTGGCGCCGACCCGACCCGACCTAGAAAAATATGGGAATTACTTGCTTTGGGAGAAGGTCAGCAAGCAACTCGATTTCCTTCCCAAATTGTGGGTTCAGTGGATGTGGCACTCTGGGACATAGCGGGTAAGGCTGCTAATTTGCCCATTTATCAACTTTTAGGCGGTGCGAGAAGAACCGACATACCCCTTTACTGGAGTAGAGGCAATGGCTGGAGCAAAAGCCCAGAAGAGATGTTGGAAGAGGTACAAGAAGGTTATGACAAAGGTTACCGAGCTTTTAAGGTGAGAATGGATTGGAGGGATTACAGACAGGATTCAGATCCCAAAAAAGACCTCGCTATTTTTCAAAAATGTCGTGAATGGCTGCCAGATGACTGTACATTAGCATTTGACGCAAATTGTGGATATTCCGTTCCAACCGCGATAGAACAAGGAAGAAGGTTTGAAGAACTAGGAATTTTTCATTTTGAGGAACCACTACCTCAATATGATTTCCCTGGACTAAAACAGGTAGTTGACGCTCTTGATTGCGCTGTTTCCACCGGGGAACAAGAAATTTCATCGTGGAGATTCCGAGACCTGATTTCTCTGGGTAATCCCGACATACTGCAACCTGATGTACTAAACGTCGGTGGATTATCAGAAATGATGCGAGTTTACGAAATGGCTGTAGTTCACAACAAAATTGTGATGCCACATAGTCCGAGTGTGGGAGCAAATTCTATGGCTAGTTTACACCTCTATTCCACTGTGACTAATGCTGTCCGACCCCACGAATTTTCAGAAGAGTTCACTGGTCCTGCAGAAGAAGTGTCCAAGCTATATAAGGAACCAGTTTTGCCGAAGGACGGGGTAATTTCCCTACCAGAAAGACCTGGGCATGGTTTAGAAATTGATCCAGACGCATTCAAAAAGCTAATAGATGAATAAATTTAAAAATCAAAATGCCGAAATTAGACATTTTGGTCACAGGAACCGTCAAAAATGAAATACGACACGATCATAGTAGGAGCAGGTTCAGCTGGTTCTATATTGGCAACCCGATTAAGCGAAGACCCCAATAGGTCAGTGCTTCTATTAGAGGCTGGACCTGACTACCCAGATCTGGAAAGCCTTCCAGAGGAGGTCAAATATGGCTATGCCACCGGAACCGAAATATCCACTAGTGACCATAATTGGCAATATACTGCCCGAGGAACCAACGACGCGGAAATATCAGTCCCTAGAGGGAAAGTTACTGGCGGATCAAGTGCTATTAACGGCCAAATATTCCTCAGAGGAATACCTCAAGACTATGATAACTGGTCTGATATGGGGAACGATTTATGGGATTACCAGCAATTAGTACCATATTTCAACAAAGTGGAAACTGATACCACTTATCAAGACGACCCAGGTGATTTTCACGGATCGGATGGGCCTATCATTTGCCATCGTTTCCCTAGAGATAAATGGCTTCCAGCAAGCAATGCCTTTGAGCAGGCCTGCCTTGATGCTGGTTTCCCTGCCTGCGAAGATGCCAACGCACCGGGAACAACAGGAGTTGGACCCTTACCACTAAATAATCCAAATGGAATAAGATGGTCTACTGCTTTAGGATATCTGGGACTATCAAGACACAGATTAAATCTGACAATACGCCCTGAGGTATTGGTAAAGAAAATCGTGTTTGATACCTCCGGCAAGGAACCTTTAGCCAAAGGGGTAGAAGTAGTATCAGGAGACGATACATTCACAGTTGAGGCAGAAGAAATAATTCTTAGTGCAGGAGCTGTTGTATCTCCTCAAATACTTATGCTGTCTGGAGTGGGACCCGAAAGCCATCTTAGTCATCACGGAATTAAAACCGTCAAGGATTCGCCTGGAGTTGGCCAAAACCTAGCTGACCATCCAATGGTGTACGTAACATGGAAGACAAAACCAAAAGTGGATTTAGACGCATTAGGCCCTAGAATTCAACTTACTCTCAGGTATACAGCAGAAGGATCAGACCTTGATAACGACATGATTGTCTACATGATGGCCGTCGCGAGCGATCGGCCCGAAAGAGGAGGTTTAAGAACAGATCCAATAGGAATACAAACTAATCTATGCATAAATTTGGCCAAAGGTAAGGGAGAAGTAAAGCTTAATTCCGACGATTACAGAGATCAGCCATATCTTGATTACAATTACCTTACGGAAGAAGAAGATAAAAGGCGATTTCGTGATGGAGTAAGAATGCTCGTGAATTTGGAAAACCATCCAGATATGTCCTCCATGATTGAAGAACGTTTAACACCCATAGATGCAGATCTGGAATCTGATACATCCTTAGATTCTTGGCTGATGAAAGAAGTAACCACGGGACACCATATATCCTGCACGAACAAAATGGGACCTGCATCAGATCCCTATTCCGTAGTCGGCCAAACTGGCAAGGTCCACGGCGTCAAGAATCTCAGAGTGGTTGACGCCTCCATAATGCCTGAATGTGTAAGGGCAAATATTAATGTAACAGTAATGACGATGGCTGAAAGAATTGCCGACTTTATCAAAGAAGGTAATTAAATATAAAAAAATAATAGCCTATAAAAACCATACAAATATCCCAAACGGAGCAGTTTAAATAATGTCTAGTCAATTTGATCAAGGTTTAGAAATGCGAAAGTCGGTTCTAGGAAATGAATATGTGGAAGATTCCTTTGCTAGAGCAACTGATTTCGATAGGCCTTTCCAGGAATTTGTGACTGAGAATGCTTGGGGTGGAGTGTGGACAAGAGGTCCCTTAGATAAAAAAACGAAAAGCCTTATAACCCTCTCTGTGCTTGTCGCACTGCGGGCAGAAGGTGAGATAGCCCTCCATACCAGAGGAGCCATAAACAATGGAGTAACGCCTGAGGAAATAGTAGGATTATTAATTCATGCCTCGGCATACGCAGGGGTGCCAGCGGCTGTATCGTCTATCAAAGTAGTCAAGAAGACTCTACAAGAAATGGGTAAATTACCCGAATAAATTCCTATTCCAATACTGATTGGATTTTTGCTTTGGAATAACCCAACACATCGGAAAGAATCTCCTCGGTATGTTGCCCTAGAAGCGGTGGACTTGCAATTTCCGCAACTGAATCTGAGAGTTTTATGGGACACCCCAAGACCCGAAATTCTCCTCTATCTGGATGGTCTATACCAACTATCATATCCCTCTGGTTCAAATGTTCATTACTGTATATATCTTTCGCATTTAACACTGCCCCACATGGAATCCCAGCCTTACCCAAAATGGTCATGGCTTCCTCCTTTGAGTTTTGGCTGGTCCAATCCTCAATTATGGAATCTATTTCTTTTGAATTTTTCGCCGGATCGTCAAAAATTTCGGATTCACACAGATCTTCTCTACCTATTGCATTCATGAAATCTTCCCAAATATTCCGTCTCTGTGACATAGCCAAAACATAAACGTAATCATCCGGACCTCCTGGGGCACATTTATATACACCAGCGCCCGCCCTGCCTGGTGTTCTAGGCCCTCTCCTGGCGGGAGGTTCTCCTGTATCGCTGAAGGCACTCATAGAAGCCCTAGAGAGGCTAACCACGGCATCTTGCATAGATACCTCCACTACTTGTCCCTTTCCAGTAGCTTGTCTTTGTATGATGGCTGCCAGTATCCCTATCACCCCATGTAATCCGGTACCGCTGTCACCTATATTTGGACCTGGTTTCAAGGGAGGTCCTCCTGGAACTCCTGTCACGGCCATGGCTCCCCCAGCTGCCTGAGCGACTGGATCAAAACTCTTGAATTCACTATAAGGACCGTATGTTCCAAAACCTTTCAGCCTGGCAAAAATGATTTCTCTATTGATTTCTGAAAGGCGTTCGAATGTATAACCCAATCTTTCCAAAACACCAGAAGCGAAATTTTCAACTAATACATCACATTTTGTGACTAAATCTACGAACACATCTCTGTGGTCATCATTTTTCAAATCCAACGTAACACTTCTTTTGTTGCTATTAAAATTCAAAAAATACGGAGATGTCTTTTGTGAATCTGAAAGCTGAACAGACCGGCCAGGGTCCCCTTTCCCAGGCTGTTCCACTTTAATAACATCTGCCCCCAACCATCCCAATACTTGAGTACAAGAAGGTCCGGCTTCATATTGGGTTAAATCCAAAATCCTGATTCCTTGCAGAGCCTTATCCATCGGTATATACCCCCTTGCAACTAAGTGATCAAGTGGCAGTATATACCTGTTCAAAGAGTATTAGAACGCCTACAATATCGACGAAATAAGAGGAGTCATCAATGAGTTCAATCAAAATGTACGGTACAACCTGGTGTGGAGACTGTACCAGGGCAAAAGCGTTCCTTGACCGCAACAGAATAGATTATGACTGGACGAATGTTGACGACGAACCAGAATATCAGGAATACATAAAAAACTTGAATAATGGCAGCCAACGAGTTCCCACCATAATTTTTCCCGATGGATCATTTCTGGTTGAACCAACAGACGAAGAGCTAGCTGACAAACTGAATATTTAATGGCACCTATCGATCTCTAGCATCGTGTTGATAAATCCCCACCAATTTACCTTCTTCCGATACAGCATTTGTATATGGAAATTTAACTGTCATAGTACATGCGTGGCCTGGCGCTGCGAGCACGAAATCACCCACATTTAATGACGCTCCATTTAACCTAACCACAGCGTGTTCCTCGTTTTGCAAAACGAGTTCAGTTTCAGGGTGTTGGACTAATTTGAATCTATGCTCCAAAGGTTGATCTGAAGAACACGATTTGGACCCTATATCGACGGTCACAGTATCCATTTCAGTATCATCATCCACAACTTGACCCAAAACTAGACTAGCTATTTGAAAACCTAACTCATCCATTTCAGCATTTCGGGTATCCCAGTAAATCCACGTCCCGGGGGTCGGTCTAATGTTGGGATGGTCAGCATAATGCTGAAATGACCATGACCCGCCGGCAAGATTATCTTTAACTTGGATACCTGATTCACTCACTGATTCCCAAATTTCCTCCATTCTAAGTATATTTTTTCCGACGATTCGACTCCTTTGCTCAAAATCTGGTATGTACAAAGTCTCCCCATCGAAAACATGTATACCGATTGGTTCTATCCCTAATGTCTCATCAATCAATTTATAAAATTTAATGGCGCTTGATCCGGGTTGGACACCGGTACGGCGCATTCCTGTGTCAAGATCCATGTACACCCCAATATTCTTAGGGATATTCTTAGATGCTATTGATAAAAGATTCAAATGTTTTTCAGTACTGGCGATCACTCGGAAATCCGTTTCAGGGAATGATTTGGTCAGGCTTATAAATCTTTCCAACTTTCGTGGATGTACCATTGGGTAAGCAATAATTACCTGGCTAGCGCCACATTCTGCCACAACCTCAGCTTCTTTCAATGTGGCACACTTATACGATTTAATGCCCTTAGCAAGCTGCATATTCAGAATATCAGAAGATTTGTGGGTTTTCGCGTGCGGAACAACATTTTCTGAACTGCCACAAATACGTATAATTTCATCAATATTGTGTTCCACAAGGTGTGGATATGTAAGCATAGCCGGAGTGTCTAGATACTCCGGATTTGATAACTTATATTTACCCTGAATCATCACTCCTCCTAATCATATCGATACCTTTGCTTCCTTTAGCTATCTAGAAAAGATTTAATGGATTCCGAATCTAGTAGGGGATATATGTCAAATTTAGCTGGCATAATTTCGGACCACTCATTCAAAAGACGATGAAGCACATCATTTGAGTCGACATCAAAAATCGCTACAGCCCCTCTCCCTGTACGCGCATAAAAGCTTACGGCCAAACCTTTGTCTAATTTATCTTGCGCCCAAGGCCAATATTTGCGCCTCTGGTCCTTAACTTCGGAAGGTTTTTGGGGATTTGGTGAACTGATTACTAGAAATAACATGATTTCTCCTGTAGCCGAAATTATATACTCATATAACTTTAGATTTGTGGACCCAGTCGAAAAGAAGAAAAAGGATTATTTAACATGAATGCCAAAGGTGTAAAGGAACTTCCATCCTCGGAACACTCCGTGTTTTTCTACGGTGACGACGCCCCCTCCAGCAACATTCAATTCATAAACCAATTAAAAGATATTTCAGATACCAGAAAAATGACTGAGGATAATTATTCTATTGGTGGTGAAGTAGCGGAATTGGAATCAATCATGGCAAAAAAATTAGGGAAAGAAGCTTGCGTCTTTTTCCCAACAGGGACTTTAGCGAACCATATTGCAATTAGACAACTAGGACTACCTAAAACAAGAGCTATAGTTCCAGAACAAAGTCATATTTATCAGGATAGTGGTGACTCGGTGCAACAACTAAGTGGAATAAATCTCGTTCCCCTCGGCGGAGGTGATCCATACTTTGACCTCCCTGAACTAAAAGAAGCTTTAGTTAACTCAATGAATGGACGAGTTGTAAATCCGGTGGGAGTTGTAGTTATCGAGACCCCTGTGAGGCGATGCTTTGGAAGATCTATGCCATATGAAAAAATGTTATCCATAACTGAATATTGCAAAGAAAGAGACATATCCACTCACCTTGATGGAGCAAGGCTTTTCATAGCCAGTGCATTTACAAACGTTGCATTAGAAAAATATGGTGCTCTTTTTGACACCGTTTATATATCAATGTGGAAATATTTCAGGGCCCCTTACGGGGCGATTCTGGCAGGATCAAAAGAATTTTGTGAAAATCTCTTTCACGTCCGAAGAATGTTTGGTGGCAGCTTGCCCTTTTCTTCTCTTTCAGCAGCCTTAGCACTCGATGGTCTCAAACATTTTGAAAAAGATGCGCAATTGGCAGTAAGTCAATCTAAAGAGTTGCTTGAATTACTGAGTAGAATCCCAAATATAGAGGTGAATCACTACGAGGACGAATCTAACATCATACCCGTAGCATTCAGTGATAAGGTGAATCTTCAAAATTTAGATAGAACCCTGAGATCCAAAGGGGTATTTATAAACCCAGAGACAAGCGGTCAAAACACCATACATCTCACAATAAATATGACTATTCTAAGAAAATCCAATCAAGAACTTCTAAAAGCATTTACCGAAGCCTTAGAAACATCAGTGACAATTTAACACTTATTTTCAGGAATACTTTCCTTTGATCTGTGGGGCAGTGTCATTATGTCCCTGTTCCTCTCTTTCTAATCTAGTAGCCCTTTGCCATTCTCTTTTCAAATCGTCTCGTACCTTTAAGGTTAATAGCCCCATCCCTTCCCCTTCTAGAGTCACTACATCTCCATCCATGACGGGACTGAGACCTCTGTGGTTAGTCCCTGTTGCCAAAACATCTCCCGGATTCAAAGTATGAATAGAGGTAATCCACTCCAACGCCTGAGGAATTTTATGTGCCATATCATCTGTATTGAAATTCTGTTTAAGATCCCCATTGACATGCAATTTAATTTGCAAATTTTGCGGGTCGTCAATTTCATCGGCGGTTACAAGATAAGGTCCCATAGGAGCAAAAGTATCTCGTGATTTCATTTGAAAAAACACGCCTCCGCCGCTTGTTAATCCCCTTGCGGACATATCTATAAAATTCATATACCCAAATATATAATCGTAAGCATCTTCTGCTTTTATTTGAGTGGCTTTTTTACCTATGATCAAAGCCAGCTCAGCTTCGGGCTCAAATATAGTTGCAGGCACGTCAGGTAAAACAATGGTCCCGCCATCAGGTAAAACTGCATTTGGTGATTTAGGAAAGGCGTTGATTGGGGCTGGTTCGTCCCTCGTACCATCCTCCATATAATTGACGGCCATACAAACGATGTTATGTGGATTAGGAACAGGTGAATCGAAAGTCACCGAGGAAATATCCACTCCATCTTCAGAGGCAACCAATTTCTCTATTTCAGGCCTGTAATCGTCAAACGACTCTATGATCCTGTTGAGCAATCCCTGTGCATGATTATGTTCGTTCACAGGAACCGCTTTGGATATATCTACAATCCTGTCACCTTTGACAACACCCAATGTAAAGTTATTAAAAAATGCTAATTTCATACCTATTTAACCTCCTTTCAGAACACGTTTCCAAAACGTTGTTCGTTAGCATATCATTAACCCAACGAATAAGTGTTATAAATTTAGGAGGGGAGTTATGCCTTCAGTAGCAGGTTTGGGACATGTCGGAATCTACACACACAATCTATCAAAAATGCGAGATTTCTACTCCCGTGTAATGGGTCTTGAAATTACTGACGAAGAAATTGAAGAAAGAGGTATTGTCTTCATGTCGTCAAATCCCGAGGAAGAGCATCACGAATTCGTCCTAATGAAAGGACGAGACGTCCCAGAAGGATCCAAAATGGTTCAACAGATTTCCTTCTATGTAAACGAACTAGCAGAGTTGAAAGACTTCCACCAGATCTTTCTAGATGAGAAAGTTCGTATTGAGAGAACTGTGAGCCATGGGAATGCATTTGGGATGTATGCATTGGACCCAGAAGGTAACACCATAGAGATATACTATCGAACTGGTTTTCCTGTCCCTCAACCATGCGCAGATCCCGTCAATTTACAGGACTCCGAAGAATCTCTTATCGCCCAGGCTAAATCTAGAATTCCTGCATAGGAACTTTGAAAATTTCCTGGCCAACTGAACAAATAGAAAAGCGTCATGCCCTGATCGAGGCTGTTCGTCTTACAAAAGACGATATAGAAACTCATTTCAAAGAGTCTGAGGAACAAGGCCACTTGTCTCAAGCTACAGCAGATGCCTTGCTCGCAGCAGGCTTACTTGGTTTGAAACTGCCGCTGGAGCTGGGCGGTGCAGAGGCAGATCCAGTCACTCAAATGATGGTTATTTCAGAGCTTGCCAGCATAGACACATCCGCTGCTTGGTGCGCGATGGTATCAGCTACAAATGTGGGATCAGCTGGAGCATTTTTACCTGACAGAGGGATAGAACAGGTTTTCAAAAAAGGAAATCATCCTATGATAGCTGGCGTGGGAATGCCTTTCGGAGAAGCAAAGAAGGTAGACGAAAGTTCATATGAAATCTCAGGTAAATGGCCTTATGGAAGCGGGATAAAAACTTCTAGCTGGGTCACAGCTGGGGCTAAGGTAAGTCAAAAAGTAAATCCTATTGAAATACGGGCTATATTAAGTAAGGATCAGGTTCAAATTATAGAAAATTGGGATGTTTCGGGCCTTAGAGGTAGTGGGAGTAATGACTTTGCAGTAGAAAGCGTGCGAATACCAGAGTACATGACTTGGACTGGAGATGATTCACCCAAACGAGGGGGGTATTTATACAATATACAGAGACCTGCTTTTGTCGTTTTTGGGCATACTGGAATAGCTCTAGGAACTGCTAGAAGAGCACTGAAGGAAATCACCAGCTTTTCTCAAGATAAAGCAAGACGATGGCCAGGGCAAAACACTATCTCTTCCAACTCCATATTTCAATCAGACATTGCGCAATTGGATCTTAAATTACGTGCAATGAATGCTCTTGCTACACAGGAATTTGAAGAGGTATGGCAATATGCCCAAGAAGGTAAAAAATTATCTGAAAAAGACCAAGCAAAAATTAGAGCTGTGGGCTCTTGGGTAACAAAAGAGTCTTTAGACATCGTGACAAAATCTTTTCAGTATGCCGGTGGGACCGCCCTAAACAGAAATAATTCACTGCAACAATGTTTTAGAGATATGTATGCTGCAGCACAACACTTTATGGTCAGTGGAACCCATTTCGAATCTTATGGAAATGAATATCTAAAATCATAAATGATCGCAATAATTTCTCAAAAGCTACTTGGACCCGCTATGGCATATCCTGCGTATCGAGCCTATTGGGTAGGAACTTTAGCCTCAGTGATTGGTTTCCAGATGCTGAACTTCAGCCAATTTTGGATCATACATGAATTAACGCAATCTCCTTTGTATCTAGGGTATGTTGGCCTTGCAAACGCTTTGCCCGCCATTGCGTTAAATATTTTTGGTGGAGTAGTAGCCGATAGACTGGACCGAAAAAGATTAATAAGTATCACACAAACGATAAATGGTGTAATAATCTTGATTTTATCTGGTCTAACTTTTACAGGGAGTGTACAAGCTTGGCATGTGATCGCACTAGCCTTTTTGGCAGGAGCAATAAATGCTTTTGACCAGCCGGCAAGACAAGCTCTCTACCCAAGTCTAATAGACAGATCAGTGATGATGAATGCTGTAGCCCTCAATTCAGCTATATGGACAGGCACTAGAATAATAGCTCCAGCAATAGCAGGAATAATAATTTCTCTTACTAGCACCGCTACTTCTTTTCTAATTTCGGCTCTAGGTTTTTTTGTTATGGCAGCAATAGTTCTTTCTTTGAATATTCCGAAGAATGAATCAGAACACCCGCAATCATCCGAAGGAAATGACTTATTCGAGGGTGTTCGCTTTATATGGAAAAACAACGTATTTCTGATATTAATCTGTATTACCTTCTTTAACAGTTTTTTCGGAATGTCTTATATCCCTATGATGCCTGTGTTTGCTGTTGATATATTGAAAGTGGGTGCAGATGGGCAGGGAATTTTAATGGGGCTAAGTGGTATTGGAGCCCTGATGGCGACAATGATTATCGGGAGAACTGGAAATTTCAAACAAAAGGGACTGTTGATCATAGTCGGATCTCTACTGTTTGGTATTTCGATAGCTATTTTTTCATTAAGCTCCATGCTATACGGAAACTATTATGTGGCCCTCGTACTTCTTTTTGTTGTAGGCGCCAGTAGTTCGGCTTACATGATTTCTATAATGAGCTCCTTACAAATGATGGTTCCAAACCATATGAGAGGTAGAGTCATGGGATTCTACGGGATGACTTGGAGCATAATGCCACTTGGCGGTATGTATGCTGGGTTTTTAGCCGGATACATAGGACAAGACACCACTGGAGTTCCCATTGCGGTAGCAATCGGCGGCTTTCTTATAGCCATATTTGCAATTGGACCCTTCTTTATGAACCGAAACGTCCGAAACCTTGGAGCTATACTACAGACCCACCAATCGGAGTCACGCACTTTTTAAATTGAGCAACAATCTAATATGTTGCAATAATCTATCTACGGCATATAACATGCGAAACCTAACTTTCCTAATTAAAAGTTGAGGGTTTGTAATGATCGAGTTTTTGTGCACCGTTCAGGAAGGATGCATACCTGAAAATATGAGGCCGGAATTGGAGAAAGCCATCCAAAACACATCCGTTGAGATACTAGGAATAGCCAAAGGACCTTTTAGCATTTCATGGGCCGAGATTCCCAGAGATTTTGGCTTCCGCGGTGGAAAACCTACCACGACATCACATGTAAGAGGTCAAATACCTGATGGGTGTGATAAAGAAACGAGGGAACGACTGATGAAAGAAATTGGCGAGAGATGGTACGATATCACCGGTCAAACAGAGGATGAATTGATAGTAGCAGCCAGAGATGAAGGCTGGAAAGGAAATACAATCAAGAGCAATTAGGAGGCTACTGTAATGCCACTTTATCGATGCATAGTTCCAAAAAATTCCTTGGATTATGGTCAAAGGCAAGAAATTGCTGAAGCCTTCACCAATGTTCACTGTGGAATATCTGCTGCACCAAGAAGTTTCGTACACGTTTGGTTCATAGAATCTGGCAAAGACGACAAGGTTAAAGATTCGCATGGGGATGGGTTTCTTGATTACAAAACTGATTACTACATAGCTGGCGGTAACAGAGCTGGTAGACCTCCGGAAGTTAGAAAGGAAATACTAGGAGGGCTGATAGAAAAGTTCTGTGAAATCTCGGGAGCAGATAGAGAAAATGTTAGTGGCCATATAAGCGAGGGACCTGCCTCGTGGACAATGGAAGCTGGACATATACTCCCAGAGCCAGGTCAAGAGCCAGCAGAATGGTATGAACACGAAACGATACCTGGATAGTTAGCCGAACAAAAATAATTTTGGACTAATATGACCTATCTTTGGTAAGGAACGTCCTCTTGAAATGAAGAGGTGTCGGGAAATACGTCACTGTTTAAAGGATCTAGGTTAAATCCATCACCACTGTACAAACATTGGCATCACCACGTGAGTATAGCCCTCTTTACCTGTAGCCCTTACTACGCCAGGGCTGGAGGCTGAGGTCATCTCAAAGGCAACCTCCCCGTCCCCCAGAACATCTAAAACCTCAGCTAGGTATTTGTTGTTAAAAGCTATTCTGGAATCTTCATCCACTTCTCCTTCCACCGCACCATCTATTTCACCTTGATTGTCACCTACTTCTTCAGCTCTAGAAGAAATCGAAAGTTTTCCTCCATTTTCATCATTCACTATTTGGATCCTCAAGATTCCACTGCCGTCACGAGCAAAAATAGAGGAGGTTTTTACTGCCCTGGTGAAGTCAGAATTTTCTAAGATTACTCGGTTTTTATATTCGCCAGGAATAAGAGATCTAAAGTTCGGAAAGGACCCAGGCATTAGCTGAGAAACAATTTCAACGTTTCCGATGTTAAAGAGAGCATGTGTACCAGCTGATGTAACCGTAAATTCCACAGCAGTATCATCTGTACCTATAAGTCGTCCAACTTCCTGAAGGGCCCTAGCTGGAATAATAAACTCCATTGGTTCAGATATTGGTTCCAATAACTTACCTTCATAGACAGCAAGCCTAAATCCGTCAGCTGCCGCGAAAGTGAAATCCGACTGGTTTACCTCGACCTTTATTCCCGTTAGTACTGGTCGAGAATCCTCAGTGGCTGCTGCAAATGCAACGTGGGCTACCGTATCCCTAAGAAGTTGAGGATCAACTTTTATAGTTGCACCTTCATCGACAGTAGGTATGGGGGGGAATTCATCGGGATCAGTACCATTAATATTTGCTGAGAATCTCTGACAATTTAGCGAAACACTTAAAGGTTCTGCTACAGATTCCATTTCGATTCGATCATCAGGCAAAGAATTTACAAAATCAGAAAGTAAGCGGGCCGGTATCGTAATTTCTCCTTCCTTCTCCACTTGAGCTCCGACTCTAGTGGTAATGGCAATGTCCAAATTGGTGGCAGTTAAAACTAACATGCCATCTTCCGTGGCAATTTTTACATTTTGGAGAACGGGCAAGTTGCTTCTAGTCGCAACCGCTCTACCCACTATTGCCAACGCCCTACTAAGATTTTGCTGAAGACAAGATACCTGCATATTGAGCACTCCTCAGTAATTGTGACTCAAGAATATGTTAAGTATATTAGTCTAAAGAAGCCGTAGTCAACGAGTACACCATATTTAGTGTGAAACGTTTTTAAAGGTACAATATACGGCCGTTTATTCGATAACTGCTACCACGTCTAATTCAAGAATAATTTCGTCATCTACGCTAATTATAAAAGGTAATCTTGGTTTGGAAAGTTGGAACTGATCCCAGGTTATTTCAGTAGAAATAGTACCGCTTATAGCCTTATTTTCTATTTCTAACAGACCTTCCCACACGACTGGGTTCGTTATCTCTGAAATGGTCATATCGCCTTTTATCGAGACTTTCATGTCTCCAGTCTGAGGTAATGGCCAAGAATGGCCTGAAATTTCAAGAACATCAATGGCTATCTCTGAACCTATGCCTCCATTCCTACGCACCCAGTTGTCCCTTTTATTTTCATCACTAGTCAATGATTGCACATCCACTATGATGACAGAAGTCTCGGAATCACTGACATAACCTTCTTTGTTCAAATATACTTTCCCATCTATTCCTGACGTTTCCCCAATTGCAGTTATCGGTGTAGGTAATCTGGCAAATTGCTCGCCAATCTTGTATCTAGCCACTGAGCCGGCCTGGAAGAATATAGATACCGCTTCACTTTGGCTTGTTCCCTCTAACTGAGTTGAAGTCTGGTTTGGAACCAGCGAATTAACTGTTGGGGTATTAGTAGGAATGGATTTAATTGGCATCGACACTTTTGGAACAGTTGTAGGAGTCTCCAATTTCGTAGCCACTGTGGGTTGCACAACTGCAACACCAACCGATCCACTTTCAAGAACTTTCACTGTTTCCACAGTTGGTATTACTGCTGGGGACACACTTTCTTCACTCAAAACAGCTTTTGTAGGAGATTCAATTTTTTCGAAGGAAGACTCTGAGTCATCTCCCGAGGAACAACCTAGTAATAGCAGCAAAAGACAAGAAAATAGCCACACATTTATCGATAGTTTCGAAAGCTTCATCTCAGCACACCTATCTACTACAAACCGATATTAGGGAGTCAATTATTGAACTATTATTTTGCCCACCATACCAAGAGATTCATGGGGAATGCAGATCAACTCAAATGTACCAGCATCAGAAAAGGTGAATGTGATTTCTTCAGTTGTACCAGCATCAACTTCTACGTCAATGCCAAGATCATCTACCGTGAAACTGTGAAATTCATTTTCAGATGTAAGCTTCAAAGTAACGGTTTCTCCAACCTTCACTGTTATATCAGCGGGATTAAATACGTAGTTAGCATTAGCATCATTCATAGCAATATCTAAAGAATAATCTGCGGGAGACGATGCAGAAGCAGAGGATGTAGCAGAAGATTGAGAAGATGTCGTTGCAGGGGGCGGAGCCATGGCAGCGGAACTAGAAGCCTGACTAGAAGAAGTAGAAACAATAGGGGCAGGTTTCACTTCGTCGTGACTTCCCTTTGGAGGCACATTCTCACCACAGGCATATGAACTCAGCAATAACCCAGTAATAAACACTGCTCCAACTACTCTTCGGATCATATCTCCTCCTTGGACCATGATGCATTGGTGATATCTTTCACATTCTCAGTGTAGCATCGCAACTTTTAGAGGGTCAACGAACATTCTCTAAAAATCACATCAACAAAAGGAAGTGAAGCTCATTGACATAGCACAATTGTTCTGATAATTTGTTCCGAACATTAGTACTTATTATTTATTCCAACCTTAAGGAAAGGAAGTGATGTTAATGAAGCGACCTTTATCAAAACGACAACAGACCATGCTTAATTATATTAAAGATTTCATGGGCAAAAACAGTTATCCTCCTACCGTTCGGGACATTCAAACTGGGTGCGAAATCAGCTCAACTTCTGTAGTTGACTACAATCTACAAATACTCCAACGCGAGGGCTATTTGCAGAGACGTCGGGAAGTATCTAGAGGAATTGAATTATTGGGTGAAACCGCGACTTCAACTCTGAGAAATTTAATATCCATACCAGTAGTAGGAAGCATTGCAGCTGGCGAGCCACTGCCCCTAGCAAATACAGAGCAATGGAATGATACTGATTTTGACAATGTGGACCTGCCCCCTTTTCTGACTAAAGGAAAGGAAAATGTGTTCGCACTTCGTGTCAAAGGGGAATCCATGGTTGACGCTTTGGTGGGGGATGGTGACCTTGTGTTACTTGAAGCAATAGAACAACCTCAAAATGGAGACATGGTAGCGGCTTGGTTGAAAGATCGAGAAGAGGCCACATTGAAACACTTTTACCTTGAAGGAGATAAAGTAAAGTTAGTTCCTGCAAATTCATATATGCAACCTATCACTGTTGCCGCTGCAAACGTATCGGTACGAGGACGTGTAGTTGGAGTGGTTAGGACAATGTAATGCATTAACCCTGTTCAATTTATCTTAAAAAAGGCCGACATTAGATGTCGGCTTTTTTTATTAGACGTATAATTTTAATAGGTTGCCCCGTGGTTTCAAGTATGGTGAGCAAAGGAATGGTTGACAAACAAAAGGTAACGTCCATAACTATCCCTGTCAGCGGAATGACATGTGCGGCCTGTGTATACCACGTGGGCGAAGCCCTCGAAGGTGTACCGCAAGTTGAACAGGCCGTAGTAAACCTTGCTACAGAGAAGGCCACAGTACACATCCGGAATGGTGAAATACAGAAAGATCTCCTCAAATCGGCAATCGAAAATGCCGGATACCAAATGGGCTCTGAATCTATAACCCTATCCATTGAAGGAATGACATGTGCGGCATGTGTATCTCACATTGAGAACTCCATATCAAAATTAGCTGGTGTGGAAGAAGCATTAGTAAATTTGGCTACAGAAACAGCAAAGGTTAGATATATTCCCGGATTTGAATCGATCTCTTCCATCAGGCTGGCAATCACTAATGCTGGTTACGCATCGTCTTATCTAGACAAAGAGGAATTGGGCTATGGCTCAACTGAAAGAGCACAAAGACTCATAATCCAACAGGCGCTAGCAAGTCTCTCCGGGGCGGCAATTATCATGTTTGCAATGATCCCTAACTTTGTGTCTCTACTTCCATTCAATCACCAATATCTTGCTTTCATAATCGCTACCGTAATACAACTCTGGGCTGGTTCGCAGTTCTATAAAAGTTCTCTAAGCGCTGCAAAACACCGAACCACCAATATGAATACCTTGATCGCCGTGGGAACTTCAGCCGCTTACCTGTACAGTGCTTTCGTGGTTATTAGTGATTTACTTGGGATAAATAACTCCTTTAGCGAAACACATTTTGGAACTTCTTGCGCAATAATTGGAATGGTTTTACTTGGACGTTATTTGGAATCCAAATCGAGAATGAGAGCAACTGATTCCATCAAATCCCTAATGGAGATAGCACCCAAAATGGCAAACACCATCCGAGGCACTGAAGTGAAAAAAGTCCCTGTTGATGATCTTGTCATTGGTGATGTTGTAGCTGTAAAACCAGGAGAGATTATTCCAGTAGACGGTTCAGTAATTGAAGGATTTTCAGAAGTAGATGAATCTTCCCTTACTGGAGAAAGTATCCCAACTGTAAAGAAGATTGGAGACTCCGTTTTAACTTCCACTATCAACGGCACCGGCAGCATAAAGATAATCACGGAAACACTTTCTACGAACACTATATATTCAAAGATAATTTCCTTGATTGAAGACACACAAACATCGAAAGCTCCAATTCAGCGAATTGCTGACAAATTAGCCGCGCTTTTGGTACCGATTATCCTATGCGTATCATCTCTCACGTTCTTAATATGGATGTTTTTTGGCCCACCCCCTGAACATTCCTATGCAACAATAGCAGCAGTAGCCGTGCTTGTAATTGCTTGTCCATGTGCCATGGGTTTGGCCACCCCGATAGCAATAATGGTGGGAAGCGGAAAAGGTGCAGAGCACGGCATTTTATACAAAGACGCTCTAGCAATAGAAACCCTTCAAAAAGTTGATTCTGTGATATTTGATAAGACAGGAACTCTTACCAATGGGGATCCAAAAGTGAGCCATATAGAGCCCACCACAGGCTATTCGGAAGCTGAGATATTAAAATACGCTGGGGCTGTAGAAAAAAATTCTGAGCATGTTTTAGCAAAAGCCATCCTGTCTGAATGTTCCTTAAAAAATATCGAAACATACGACGTTTACCAATTCCAAGCCTTCCCTGGCCTAGGCGCCTCAGGAATGATAGGTAATAAAGAAATACTAGTTGGGAAGAAAGTTTTTCTTGAAACTCACCAAGTGGAGTTTTTACAGAACTCAAACACCGACAATCTTGGAAAAATTCACGTAGCAATTGGGGGGGGATATGCAGGTTCAATTTTAGTTTCCGACACTATTCGAGATGATGCAAAAGAAACAATAAGCCGGCTGCAGAATATGAACTTAGATTTAGTAATATTGAGTGGAGACGCAAAAGAAGTTGTGGAAACCGTGGCTAAAGAACTTGGTATAAGAAACTATAAATCCGATTTGCTCCCTCAAGACAAAGCTAAATATATATCTAACCTTCAGCATAATGGGAAAAAGGTTTGCATGGTTGGCGACGGAATTAACGATGCTCCAGCTCTCACTCAGGCGGATTTGGGGATAGCTATGGGTAACGGCACGGACATTGCAATTGAATCGGCCCAGATCACTATACTGGGCAACCGAATATCTTCTATAGTCAAATCAATCCAATTAAGTAAATCCTGCATCAAAACCATAAAACAAAATCTGTTCTGGGCTTTTGCATACAACATGCTACTAGTTCCAGTGGCGGCTGGCATCTTGTATCCTTTGTTTACTTCGCAAACGGTACCCGATATTCTTTCTCCTCTAATAGGGGATAGAGGATTCTTAAACCCAGTAATAGCAGCGACAGCAATGGGCATAAGTTCCATAACAGTGGTACTAAATGCCCTCCGTTTAAAAAATAGCGATTTATAAGCAGGAAGAGGCGGTATTATGAAAATTCCTTTGTTCTCAAAGCCTAGAAAAGAGGCTATTGACCCTGTGTGCCATATGTCCGTTAATCCTGAAAATCCGAACGGAGGGTCCCACGACTACAAAGGGAGTTCTTATTATTTCTGCGCTCCTGGTTGCAAAATAGCATTTCAAAAAGACCCAGAAGGATATTTATCAGGAGAGAAAAAAATAGATATGTGATTTGCAGGGTTTACCAACTGAATCAAATTCACCCCTAGCAGGTAAGCTCAACCCTATCTATAATTACACCCCTTATAGATGCCGAAGTGGCGGAATGGTAGACGCGGCGGTCTCAAAAACCGTTGAGGTAACACTCGTGCGAGTTCGACTCTCGCCTTCGGCACCAACCCCTTTCATACCGAAGTTACAACAACAATTGGTTTCTAACAAAATCGGGCAATTTCATGTGCGCCCCTCTATTTGCTGCCACAGCTGCACCTGCCTCACACCCAACTTTAAGAATATTAATTTCAGGTATTTCCGATAAAATCCCCATAGCAAAACCTGCGCTGAATGCATCTCCTGCCCCTGTAGGATCCACTTCAGTTATTTTGCGGGGACGATACTGTAATTCTTGACCGTCAAAGAATAATCTCGCTCCTTCACATCCCATCGTTATAGCCAAGTGAGACAAATTAAAATAGTCCATAAACCCAAAAGGATCCTCTATGGAAGTAAGGTTTTTAATTTCTTGCCATTCTTCCAGATTAACTTTGACGATATTTGCCATTTGTAGAGAATCAAAAATTATCTCCTTCGAGTAAAAAGGATGCCTTAGGTTTAAGTCTAGGAAAACACTAACAGAAAGACTTTGGATCAGATGGGTAAGTCGCTCACGATTGAAGGAACTCATTTGGGCCAATGTCCCCATATAAAGCAAATCATAGGCTCCATCTTCTAGGTCGGGAATTTCAATCTGGTTCCAGGCAGCTGGGTGAGCAATATCAAATTTCCCATCTGAGTCCACAATGGCCGTTCCAGTAGGGTGACCTGAAAAATTTATATGCCCATTAATTCCGTAATTTTCTATGATCGATAGGGCTTCTAAGCCAAAATCATCATTTCCCACCGCACTTATAAGAGTGGCTTCTCCGCCTAACTGATTGACAACCCAGGCGAAATTTAAGGCAGCACCGCCCAAAAAAGGTCTACCTCCCACTAAGTCAAAAATTATTTCACCATAAGAAAGAATTCTCGGTTTCATCTCAATTATCTCTTTTATTGCTTTGCATAAGAGAGTAATTCATATACCTCTCAGGCGCTATTCAAGGTAGTATGTTGGAGGAGAACGTTATGCCCGTAAGAATGCTTAGAGAATTTTTCCTTCTAGAATCCGCAGGAGGAATACTTTTAGTAATAGCGGCTGTCATCGCTATTCTAATCTTCAACTCCCCATTAGAAAATTATTATCATGATATTTTGCATGCCCCGGTATTGATTCAACTTGGAAATTTTTCTATAGACAAAGATTTTCACCATTGGATAAACGATGGGCTAATGGCTATTTTTTTCCTCTTGGTAAGTTTAGAAATAAAACGAGAAGTACTAGACGGACAATTATCAAGTCGGGCCCAAATAAGCTTACCTATGATCGCCGCCCTTGGGGGTTTAATTGTTCCTTCGTTAATTTACATATCGCTTAACTGGGGAAACTCAACCGCCTTACAAGGCTGGGCTATTCCTGCTGCAACTGACATAGCATTTGCCCTTGGTGTATTAACCCTTTTGGGAAGCAGGGTTCCTGAATCGCTTAAATTAACGTTGGTTTCTATAGCTATAATTGACGATCTTGCAGCAATCCTCATAATCGCCGTTTTTTATACTGAAAGCCTATCGATGATGCCGTTACTTGGTGCGTTGTTATGCATTGTCGTTCTTTTCGCCCTCAATAAAAGAAAAATTTCCGAGCTGTCACCTTACATGGTCGTAGGCACATTGCTTTGGGTATGCGTTTTGAAATCTGGCCTTCATGCCACACTCGCAGGAGTAATCGTGGCAATGTTTATTCCAGCTAAAGGTAAGGGTGATCCTGTAGTCAAAGAGCGTATATCAGAGTCAGTGACGTTAATTGAGACAGGTGATAACACAGGCGTTTTTCGCGGTTCCATTGATGACAGACTATATGTAGAACTAGTGGATGCTGATCTAAACAGTAGCGCTACCGAGGTAAATACAGGCGAAGTAAACATTACTACACGAACGGAACAAGATCCTTTATATCGTTTGGAGCATGGATTGCATATATGGGTAGCATTTTTAATTTTGCCTCTCTTTGCACTGGCTAATGCCGGAGTATCTCTTAAAGGACTGAATTTAGACTTTTTTGTGGAGCCAGTAACACTGGGGGTGGCATTAGGGTTGCTCTTAGGTAAACCGATTGGAGTAATGTTGTTTACATACATCGGGATAACTTTGAAGTTTTGCTCCCTCCCTACAAATGTAGAATGGAAACAATATTTTGGGCTAGCGCTGCTAGCTGGAATAGGATTTACCATGAGTCTATTTATTGGTGGGCTAGCTTTCGACGATGAAGGTTTCCAAACTCTAGTTCGATTAGGAGTCATAACAGCTTCACTAGCATCTGGCGTACTTGGCTATTTCACACTGCGGATTAGTGGTACAAAACAAATAAATATTTGATTCCAAGATCTGTTGAAATCACTCCCAGACTTGTCCTTCTCGTGACGTGTTAATGGACAAGGTTTGATTTACGCCTGTTAGCAAAACTATCTTAAAGATTTAGATCCCACTATCCATAAACAAGTCTAAACACCCATAAATATCGATTCTCTTCTCCTTTACAGGAGTCTTCATCTATGGGATAGTTCCATGCGGTGGATTGATAGATATCCACCGAAAACGTTAATGCAATCTTAATCATCGTTCGATAACGATCACTTTGATAATTCAAATTGCATAGCTAGGAGGAACACTTATGTTTAAGTGGAAAGATATATTTGGGACAAAGGCTCTAGTTGCCCTGTCTGTAGCTGGTCTACTGGCTGCAGGTATCGCCTGTGGTTCATCAGATGATGAAGCCGCACCTGCCGCTGCTCCCGCTGCTGCTCCTGCCGCCGCACC
>ENA-UPTF01000007-UPTF01000007.1-marine-metagenome-genome-assembly--contig:-NODE-7-length-139997-cov-7.102258_pt1 | contig 139997 bp, 127 predicted proteins | sample MGYA00238166_ERZ767019 | MGnify/ENA primary metagenome ERZ767019 (study PRJEB28930, sample SAMN06266391) | marine metagenome | isolation source: Sea water from 250 m depth | place: Atlantic Ocean... | reverse complement strand
CAACGGGTCCCCACCGAACTCATATACCTTCCGTCTGCAGACCAGTTGTTTAGGCGGGGACCCGTTGTGAGAACTTCCGACTCACCCCAGGTACCACTTGAGTCACGCTGAATAATCCAGCCGCCGACCAAAGTGACGGCCCCCCCTATATAGTTTCCGTATAGGAGACTTGATCCATCTGGAGACCATCGAGGGGCAACTTCCGAATACTCCGAACCTGAGGTGAGCTGTGTCACAATCCCGCTTTCGAGTTCCTTAACAAAGATTTCCCGGGACCCATCTTGGAAGGCATGGTATGCGATTTCTCTGCCGTCGGGTGAGATGTCCGGACTAAACTCAAATCGGGAGTCGTCGGTAAGCTGCTCCGGTGTACCTCCAGCTAATGGTAATCTCCATATATCGGAGTTACCCGAGACATCCGAGTCGTAGACCAGCCATAAGCCATCAGGAGACGGCCGGACCGATTCCACAATCTGGCGGCCAAATGTGAGTTGTGTTGCTCCAGCTAATCCTACAGCACCGTCTACTGGAATAGGAAGAGACCAGATATTCGCCTCAGCTGTGTAGACTGAGTACGCCATTCTACGGGAGTCGTCGGTGACACTGAAGGAGTGGACATTGCTACCGGTCGTGATCCGTTCTGGCTCCCCTACCGATTCAGTGTTTTCATCGACGCTCAAGCTATAGATGTCCGGTGTCCCGTCTCGATCGGATACGAAGAACAATGTCCCTCCGTCCGCAGACCATACTGGGCTCTGGTTCATCGCCACCGGTGGCACAATCTCACGAGTAGTTCCGTCATCCGTATTGATGGACACGATCGAGCTTGGAGCAAGGTTTCCAAATAAAGAACCCGGTGAGGAATAACTGGCGTTGCCCCCCACACACACGACGTATGCCGACACCGGAGACCATACACAACTGGTGAGTTCGGATGGATGCTCAGTAACAGCACGTTCGACACCGCCATCGAGAGGAATAACCGCCAGTGACGTGCCACGCGCCACAGCGATTTCATTCCCGTCAGGAGACCATGTCGCCGCAGTCACAGAACCTTCGGCTCCAGGACCAGCAGCCCTCGTAATGGTGCCACCCAGTGCTGAGACAGTCATCGCACTCCCTCCGGAAAGAAAGAGAATTCGATTACCATCCGGTGACCAACGTGGGTGTTCCTCCACAGCTGTCGAGTCATCTGTTAGTGGAATCGTCCGTCCACCATCCACCGTCCGCAAATATAGGCGCATGCCCGCGGATGTACCGGCCGCATAGACGACAAAGCGGCCATCCGGTGATACAGCAGGATGAATCTCCATTTCTGCAGCAGTAGTGAGTGGCTGGGAGCTTTCGATCCGAATCGAGGTAGCCGTGTTATTGATGCTCAGTAAACCCGAAGTCCAAGCTACGATTCCAGCAATCGCAACCACCCCTACCGCAGCTAGAAGAGGAACCCGGCGCCAAGTGACTCGGGACCGAGAGGTCGCGGGAGTCGAGATCGGAGTCATGCTAGTGCTATGCGCAAGAGTTTCTTCCAGAACACCGAGCAACTCGCTTCCCGACTGCCACCGATCCGAGGCTCTTTTTTCCAGGCATCGCATGATTGCCGCCCCGAGTCGCTCAGGCACTGTCGGGCGACGTTCCCCGATGGGTACAGGTGCCTGTGTCACATGCGCAGCTAGGATCCCTGTGGTACTGCGGGCAGAGAACGGTGGGCGTCCAGTTAAGATCTCATATCCAACTACTCCGACAGCATAGATATCAGCTCGTTGGTCGACATTAGGTTCAGCTGCCGCCTGTTCGGGTGCCATATAGGTGGGAGTCCCCAGCGCGACACCCACCGTTGTTTCACGACCGGGATTTTTTGATTCACCAACCGCCTTAGCCACACCAAAGTCCATTACACTCGCGTGCCTTCCCGAAAGCATAATGTTTCCCGGCTTCACATCACGGTGCACAACCTCGTGACTGTGAGCATATCCCAGTGCGTCTACCAGATCTCTCAGAATCCGCACTGCCTGCTGTATCGGCAATTCGCCCTCACGGTCGATCCGCTCTCGCAGGGTCTCCCCCTCTACATATGGCATCACGTAGAAAAGGAACGAGTCAGCCTCACCTGAATCATACAGGGGCAAGATGTGTGGGTGCTGGAGGCTCGCTGTCGTCTTGATCTCTGCCAGGAACCGCTCAGCTCCTACGACCGCTGCAAGTTCAGGCTTAAGCACCTTTAGTGCGACTTTGCGCTCGTGCTTGAGATCATCAGCAAGGTATACCATCGCCATGCCACCCTCACCGAGTTCCGACTCGATGCGGTAGCGACCTTCGAGGGCTGTGTTTAGGCGGGTGACGGAATCAGACATGCGCCCAAGATGTAACCCGAACTCTCAAACCGCGAGTGATTCCAAGGGGATTCAAGGTTTGCATAGTCAGTCTGCTTACTCAGCGCTCCCTAGCCTCACTACCAGTTCCATTCCGCATCTACAGCTTTCACCACCAGACCGAGTGCCTCGTACTCTCGAGCCCGCCGGTCTCTCGCGTGTGCAGCTGGCGAGCGATGACTTTGGACGACTATTACTAACTCACGAGAAGGGATGATATAAGTACGTTGGTCTCCTGCCCCGGAGGCGTTATAGGTGTCTGGCGGGAGGCTGGATATCCGCCCACCTCGGCCGGACTCGTCTGCAGTGTTAAGCCAAAAGAGCCCACCATAGTACGGGTCTTCCCACGCAGGAGCTGGCGTACTCACGAATTCCACGAACTCCTCGGACAGCAGGCGTGTTCCGTTCCAGATACCTCGCTGGAGGTACAGGAGGCCGATACGTGCCCAGTTCCGAGCGGTTCCGAAGTTGTAACCAGTAAGAAGGAAGTTACTGTAGGGATCAGTCTCCAGGGTGAAACGGCGAATCCCGATCTCATCGAAGAGGGAGCGCTGAGGCCAGGTCAGGTACTCTTCACCTAGTTCATGCTCTACGGTCTGACGTACGATGTAACCGAGTGTCCACGGATCTGAGTTACGGTACCGGCCTACCGTGTTGGGTGGAAACTCTGCGTCTCGGCTTATCGAGAACGCAAAGGCATCAATTGGTGCCACATAGCCTAGGCGATGATCCACCTGACCTGGCGCAAAGGAACGGGACATCTGTTCAGGACTGGCGCCAGAATTGCTGAAACGGAGGCCACTCGACATACGAAGAAGATCAGCAATTCGAATATCTGCACGCGGGTCGTCATCAGAATTCTGCCAAGCGGGCACGGGAGCCGGTTGCCAGAGTTCCAGAGAACCCAATTGAATCAAGCGACCTATCAGGGTAGCGGTCAGGCTCTTTCCCATCGACCAGCTCTCGAGTTGCATGTCGCGGTGCGCGCCAGACCCATAATCTTCGGACACAATCCGTCCCCGGTGCACCACGAGGAAGGCAGCTCGATTGTCGTCCGGGTTCGCGAAGAAAACTCGGGCTGCCTCGGCAAGAAGCTCGGCATTTACATCATCCGGTAGTGGTTCGTCCGGAAGCACATCACCCATCGGCCAAGCTGTGGAGGCCGCGTCGGGAAGGACGCTGGTGACCGCCCTAGGAGTGAAGAAAACTCCATCGGAATGTTCTGTGAGCAAGACACATCCTTGGTCACCAAAATGACGCGCCCGAGCCTGGACACCTGCGTACGAAGCGGTCACGACTCGGCGTTCCTCGTCCACGTTGAAGGTGAGTCGGCCACTCTCGTAATCGCTAACCTGCTGATCCGTCCAAAGGACGCTGTTGTACAATGCCTCCTCTCGTACTCGCTCCGAAACCCAAATCGCCGAACAAAAACGCTTTGCGGGTCCAGTTAGAGTCAGGTACGTCGGAGGGCCGGCAGAAGAGTCGAGAGAGGCATTCTGGGAATCAACACTTCCGGCATCACCACAAGCGAGGGTGGAGACAACTACCAGTGCCATCAACCGAACAAGCATATGTGGTTTCATGGAGTGCCTCCAGGAAGAAGCTGTAGTCAGGGATACTTACTCACTGATGGGCCTGTTCGCACCCCGAACATGCTCATTATACCAGCCGAGATACCGCTCATACCGATCGACTTGATAGGTCGGCACCCGAATCCCATGGCCCTGGTCAGGATAGACAACCAATTGGGTCTCAATCCCCCGCCGCCGGAGCGCTTGATATAGCTGTTCGGAGTTAAGGATCGGGACATTCCAATCTTGTTCTCCACCCATGATCAGTGTGGGCGTCTCGATATGTTCTACCCGGTTGAACGGGCTTATACGCTCCCAGTTCTCACGGTTATCCCCTTCCCATGGTAAGCCCAGCTCCGCTTCCCATTGCCGTTGGTAATGGTCGTGCCCGTAGTTCGCGATGTAGAGGACTTCACTCGCTCCGGTTATGGCACCTTGGAAGCGGTTGGTTTGTGTGATCACGTAGTTCGTGAGGATTCCACCATATGACCACCCCCCTACACCGAGGCGATCTGGATCCGACCATCCTTGCTCAATCGTGTAATCAACACCAGCCATTACGTCCTGGAAATCTGGATTACCCCAGTCTGCCCAGAGCGCTGCTGAAAAGTCCTGACCGTAACCTGAAGAGCCACGTGGGTTGGTACGTACCACGACGTATCCATTCGCGGCAAACAGTTGCGACTCGAACTGAAAGCCGTGGTTGTATTGAGAGACTGGCCCACCGTGGATTCGTAGCAGCGTTGGATAACGCTGACCTTCCACGAAGTCCGGTGGGAAGGTGACAAAGCCCTCGACCTCGGTACCATCCGCAGAATGGAACTGGATATTTCTAGTCTCGGAGATGAGGACTTTGGACAAGAAGTCATCGTTGTGTCCGGTCACACGACTCAAGTCGCCCAATCCGCGCTCAGCCCCTGTCACTCGGTAAATCTCTCCAGGGTGATCCAGGTAACTAGCGGACACTGCGAATGTCCCCCCAGCCCAGTCGAATGCACCCGCTGAAATGGGGCCAGAAATCGGCCGTTCCAGATCTTCCCCACTCGGGCGAATGCGCGCGAGGTGATTCTCTGCTGAGTCCTCAAGTCGGAACCAGATCCAGTCACCATCATCAGAAAAGCGCGGCTGGCTCACATTTCTATCTAGATCAGTTGTGAGGAGATGAGGCTCCCCACCATCTACGGAAATGATGGCCAGATGGGTCGTGGCATACCAGATGAGGTCGGGGCGAATACCGCTGGTATAAGCAAGCCACCTTCCATCAGGACTCCAAGCAGGAGAGCGGTCAGAGCCTTCATTCGTGGTCACACGTCTAGGGTTATCGGTCGGTTCCTCTAGGTCGGAACCAACGATCCAGATATCTGAATTTTCGTTTCCGTCCGGCTCATCTGTACGATTCGAAGCGAAAGCAATTAGGGTGCCATCAGGACTCCATACACCGAGGGATTCATCCCTATCACCAGTCGTCAGTTGGCGGAGTTCTCCAGACTCGAGCTCGAACACGTAGAGGTGCGTCCTCCGGTCTCCCGTGAGGTATCCCACGTTGTCACGTTTGAACTGAAGCCGATCGATTACCCATGGGTCTGGCGGAGCATTCTCCTTCTTGTCTTCATCCTTCTCCTCTGCATCTCGGATCGTCAGGAGGAGGCGTGTACCATCGGGGGACCAACGATACCCAGAAATTCCTTGTTCGATATCGGTGAGTGCAAAGCCTTCACCACCCCTACGGTCTAGTGCCCAAACTTGGTTTTCCCCCTCATCACGGGATGCGGTGAAGGTGAAGTAACGACCGTCCGGACTCCATCCTGGAGAGCCTGCGGACTTGCCTTCCACAGTCAGCCCGACGGCATCCCCACCCTCAACTGGAGACATGTAGATTCGGGTGTACGAACGTTCATCTTCAAGCGACGTTCTGCCGACAGTGTAAGCAATCCAAGCACCATCTGGACTGACAACGGGTGCTCCGACCGAACGCATGTCGAACATATCTTCGGTCTGGATTGGCCGTTTGTCCTGGGCATTAACCGGACCGGCTAGGGCCAGCACGAGGAAACCCAAGACTCCGAAGCTCGAATGTCTCATTGCAATCACGATTCCTTCCTGTTGTCAGGCATGGCCACCCCACTGAGGTAGTGGCTATTAAGGGCTGGGTTCAGGCAGATGACTAGGTCAAAGATACGCCCAAGATGCAGAACGGATCAAAGAGGCAGCCTCTTCATTGCGGACTGTTTCGCTGGCCGGGTACAGAAGTTTGAACCAGTACCGGGTGCTGATCCAGACAAACTCGTCGGCCAGATCTTGAGAGAATACCCTGGAGCAGAATGATTTTCTTGGTGTAAGAAGCTCTTAACGTTTTCAGCGCATCGCGTGTCTTTTTGTAGGGCGATACCCTCTGGACACGTTAGGTTTATTCCATCGAAGAAAGAAACTAAATGAGCCCCATCCCAGATCTGCTATGAGTTCGAAAACATTTCGATATCTGAAGGGACTCGGCATCCTGGCGATCTTTTCGCTTTCGCTTGCGGATGCAGCGGGTGCACAGACCATCAGAGGAATACTGATGGAGACTGGTACCGAACGAAGAATCCAACTGGGGGAGATGATACTCGTGGGTCAGGGTGGTGACACCATCGACGTGACCTACACAAACGATGCTGGGGGCTTTGAACTCACATCCCCCGAACCGGGTGACTTCCTCGTGCTCGCGGATGCACTCGGTTACGGTGCTATGGCCGCAGGAGTATTCGAACTGGGAGCGGGTGCAGAAATGACGATCGAATATAGGATGCAGCCGTTTGCGCTCCCTATCGAAGATCTGGTCGTCGAGTTCAATAGACCAGTCACACAACACTCGCTCGTACAGAACGGGTTTGTAGCACGTTTCAATCGTGGCTTAGGGCACTTCATTACACCCCACATGATTGAAGAGTCAAGCGCGATCCGGACGGAAGATTTGTTCAGGAATATTTCAGGAGTGCAGGTAACGGGTACCGGGTTTGGTGCCGATCGAGTCGCCCTTCGAAGCATCGGTGGAGCATTGTGCGACCCCTTGCTCTACATCGATGGTGTTAGAACAGAAAGCAGTGCAATGGGCATGGCTCTTTCAGACATGGTTCCCCTTTATCAAATAAGTGGGATTGAGATCTATCGACGTCCGGCTGAGATACCCCTTGAATACGGAATCGCAGGAACCGCATTTTGTGGAGTACTCGTAGTCTGGACCAAGGGATAAGCAGTAACCTTTCCTATAACGACCCAGGCTCAGCATCCCATATCTCTCTTAGGTATTCGAATGTATAGAGTCCAGTCGAGTGCCCGTCACTCCAAACAAACTGTAACGCGTATTGTCCGATATAATGTATAGCAGTTGGATAAATATTTGCGTCAACAGATTCAGGGATCAGCGTCCGGACTCCGCTCATCTCATCTACACAGCCAGCGCACGGACACAATAGCCTCAGGTAGCGCGGCACGTACTCTGATACGACACCGTCCTTCCACTCTATCTGCAGTCTCTCACGATCTTCGGTTGGCTCAATCCGAAGTGGGTCCACACGAGGCTCAGACATGCCTAGATCTCCATCTCCGCAAGGATCCCCCCAAGAGTTCGGAATGCTTTCCCTCGATGACTCAACTCGTTCTTCTGGTCGGGATGGAGTTCAGCAAAAGTCATCTCTAAGTTGGGCTCGAAGAAATAGGGGTCATATCCAAACCCTCCATTGCCACAGGGCTCGGCAAGGATCAAGCCCTTGGCTTGTCCTCTCCCAACAATCATCTGATCAGTGAGTCCTAAGACAACAGCCACACAAACATATTGGGCCGTTCGTTTCTCGAGTTCGAGACTACCCAATTGCTCCACCAAGTAATCGTTATTTGCCTGATCAAGCATGTCGCCGGAGAGTCCTTCCACAGGTGCGAAACGCTTTGAACGAACACCCGGCGCACCTCCGAGAGCATCTACCTCTAAACCCGAATCATCAGCTACGGTCGGCAACCCAGTTTTCGCATGGAAATACTCTGCCTTGGAGTGTGCGTTCTCTTCAAACGTATGGAAGGGTTCCAGTGCTTCCTCCTCGTCGTGCCATTTCAAACCAATTTCATCAAGATCTAGCACTGTTAGACCTGAGGTAGCGCTAAGGATCTCTCTGATTTCTCGAACTTTATGAATGCTACGAGTTGCTAATAGTAGCTCCACTCAATCAATCCGAAGCGCGCTGGCCTGAGCCGCAAACAGAGTCTCCAATCCAGCCATAGCTAGATCGATCATCGCGTCCAAATCCTCACGTGGGAACGGGTCCCCCTCAGCTGTCCCTTGGACTTCAACAAGCCCACCTCCCTGGGTAGCAACAACGTTCATATCGACCTGAGCACTCGAATCTTCTTCATAGTCCAGGTCGAGCCTCGCCTCACCATTTACCAGCCCCACACTGATCGCCGCCACACGCTCTCTCATCGGATTACGGACGACGAGACCTTCACTGACGAGGTATTCGAAGGCTAATGACACCGCGACACAGGCACCTGTAATTGAGGCTGTCCGTGTGCCGCCATCCGCATGTAGTACATCGCAGTCTACGGTCACGGTATGTAAGCCCAGAGTTTTCATGTCCGTGACTGAGCGTAGTGAACGCCCTATGAGACGCTGGATCTCTTGGGTCCTTCCCTTTGCACCTGAGCGCTCACGACGGGTACGTGTGTGTGTCGCCCGAGGTAACATCGCGTATTCCGCAGTTACCCATCCTGAACCGCTCGCTTCACGCCAAGGTGGCACGTCGGTACTAACTGATGCGGTGCAGAGTACACGGGTTGCTCCAGTAGATATAATGCATGACCCCTCCGCATAGGGGGCCACATCAGTTTCAATCATTACTGAACGAAGCTGATCTGCCCTCCGTCCTCCAGTACGTCCACTCATTCCAAGCGACTCCTTACGCGAGAGACCAAGTCAGTCGATGAATACCTTTCCAGTAAAAGCACCAGTTCCGGTCAGCCCATATCGACAAATCACTTCCTCTCTGACAAGCACTTTCTGTTTAGGATCCGAACTGATCATAAGTCCTGAGATCGCTTCACAACGAAGTCCTGTCAGCGAGGGTTCGCTAGAGGTAAAACAGCAAATAGGCCACAAGTAGGATCACGACCCCAAGTACCATACTGCCAGTTGGCCAACTTTTCGCTAATGGTCCAACCGAGCCATGCGTGCGTTCCGCTCCGTGCATGATTGATCCTACGAACTCAAGAACAGACGAGCGCACGTATACATCCACACGCGTGACCGCTCTTCCAATGTTTCCTAGCAACCACGGACCGGCCTTCCGGTACAACCACTCCGCATCAACGTGTACCGCTCGTTTTTCATCTGGATAGACACCTGACTTAACCAGGGTGATGAAACCCAGGGCTCCAAAAGCCAATAATTGAAGCTGTGTAACTACGTGTCTCACGTCATAGGGGTGATAATCCATTTCCATCGGCAACAGAGTGTAGAACTGTGTTGGGAAGACTCCAATCAGTACACATAGGACTGCACCAATCGACATCGCGACCAGCATGTTCCGGGGCGGTTCCTTGGCACGAATACCAGAGTCGTGAGCAAAGAATGAGAAGAACGGTATCTTAATGCCGGCATGCTCAAGTACGCCTGCTGAAGCGAAGAGCATGAAAAGCCAAACGACGTAATGATGCTCTTCGATCGCCGCTACCATGATCATCGACTTTGTTACAAAAGCGCTGAATAGCGGGAACGCTGAAATCGCTGATGCACCGACTATACAGAGGCCCGCCGTAAACGGCATTGTCTTATAGATACCTCCGAGGTCTGTTCCCTTTGTCCGACCGGTCATCGTCATGACCGCTCCCATGGACATGAACAGAAGCCCCTTGAAGATGACGTCGGCAAAAGCGTGCGCTACAGCACCGTTTACTGCCAACCCTGTCCCAATCCCGATCCCCGCAACCATGAAGCCAATCTGGTTGATCATCGAGTAACCGAGGACACGACGGAGATCATTCTCCAGCACGGCATAGAAGATGGGAAAGAATGTCATCGCGGTGCCGATATAGATCAGAACATCGGTTCCAACGAAACTCCGTGCCAATGCGTATACGGCTACCTTGGTTGTGAATGCACTCAGAAAAACTGTTCCAGTGGGTGTGCTCTCCGGATACGCTTCTGTGATCCAATTATGGAGCAGAGGAAAACCGGCCTTGATACCGAGGGAGAGCAATAACATCCACCCAGCCGCCCCAGTGCCATCCAACCCAACGTGCTCAAACGCAATCGAGCCAGTTTCATGAGCAAGCATCAGTGCCCCTGAAAGAAGCAGGACACCCGAGACCACATGAATGATCAGGTACCGGAACCCAGTCGCATATGATCGCTCAGACTTCCGGGCCCATACGAGGAATACCGATGAGATCGCGAGGAGCTCCCAGAAGATGAAGAGAGTGATGAAATCTCCCGCGAATACCGCTCCTAGTGCACTACCCGCATAGACCATAGCCGCAACGTGCTGCAGTCCTGCTGAGGCATTACCAACAATGTCGTCCTCACCAACCTCTCCAGCGACTGACCCTTCAGGTGCACCATCCCCGAGGTGCAGCGCATAGACAAACCCTAAGAAAGCGGCAAGGTGAAACAGATACCCAAATAGCAGGCTAAGCTTGTCTGCCCGATATGGTGTGAGGGTGTAGCCGAGCAGATCAAATTGAAGATGCAGACCCGGTTCAACCCCAAACCAAAGGTTCAGTCCACCTACAAGTGGTATGGCAAGGATTAAAACCTTGCGAACTGTACCCCGAGTGAACGCAATAACAATCGCCCCAACAAAGAAAAGGACGAATGGAGGCAGACTACTCAGCATCGTCTGAACCTCCCTCGTAGTAGTCCTCAGAGCGGATCAACAGCTTTCTCATCGGCTTAGCAACGAGCACCAGAAACCAAAACGAGATGAATCCGTAGATCGGATACACAAGAAACCGCATGCTCTCCTCAAGGGGATGCGGATGAGCATTCTCGGTACTGAACAGCAGAAGCTCGGCTACAAGCAGCACGCCGCAAATCAGGTAAATGGCCAAGAAAAACCGTTTTACTGCCTTCGGCTTATCGAGCCATCCTATCGGCTCTTTGATCTCATGACCGTGGTAGTCCTGGCTCACTGGGCAACTCCAGAAATGACCATAGTCATCAGTTCATACCAGAGGTCTGGCCAAAAGAAAAAGCCTACTGTCGCTAACGCTGTGATACCAATTGCAATTAACGAAGGCAACGGCGCCTCCTTAATGCCTTTATCGTGGTCCGTACCATCGGGTGGCCTAAAGAAGAAGGCCTTCACTGGCACCTCGAGCAGGTAATAGAGACCTAGTAAAGAGCTGAGCATGAGAACCGCTAGCAGGCCAACCTGGCCCGCTTCAAGCGTACCCATCCCAAGAAACCATTTGCTCCATGAACCGCCAGCTGGTGGCAGCCCAATGATACTCAAAGAGCCAACAAAAAATGCGCCGAAAGTGATCGGCATCGTTCGACCAAGTCCGTGCATACGGCTGATGTCCTTCTCGTGGGCTGCCACTAATACTGCACCCGCTGCAAAGAACAGTGTGATCTTACCAAATGCATGCATCGCTATATGCATACCTCCACCAATCACACCCCATTCGTTCGCCAATAATGCCCCCAACACAATGTAGGACAGCTGGCTTATAGTAGAGTACGCGAGCCTCGCTTTGAGGTTGTCTTTTTGAAAAGCGACCAGAGAACCCAAAATGATCGTTGCGGCTGCGACCCATGCTAGCCATGTCGTCGCAGCAAGTGTACCGAGCAAATCAATGCCAAATACGTAGACAGCCACTTTTAGTACCGTAAAGACACCAGCCTTCACTACAGCAACCGCATGCAAGAGTGCTGAAACCGGTGTCGGTGCCACCATGGCAGCTGGTAACCAGCGGTGGAACGGCATAACTGCAGCCTTCCCAACACCAAACACGAACAGTACTAGGATCGCACTCAATACACCGTTAGATGCCGTACCGGTTAAGATCCCCCCATCTGTGAAGTCTACCGTGTCAGCAAGTTGCCAGGTCCAGATGATCGCTAATAGCTGGAATGCTACTGATGTGGTGAGGAGAATTCCCAGATATACCCGTCCGGCCTTTCGGGCCTCATCAGTCTGGTGATGTGTTACAAGTGGGAAAGTGCAAAGTGTTAGGACTTCATAGAACGCGAAAAGCGTGAAGAGGTTCGCACTGAATGCAACACCCAATGCCCCAGCGATCGCGATCGCAAAAAAGAAAAAGAACCTCGTCTGGTTCTCCTCATGATGTCCACGCATGTATCCGATCGCGTAGAGCGTAGTAACGATCCAAAGGAAGGAAGCTACGAGCGCAAAGAGTAGCCCAAGTGGCTCGACTTCAAATGCAAGCTGCACACCAGGGACGATCTCGAGTAACTCCAACCTAGGGCGTGCGCCTTCCCGAACGTGATGGAGCAGTCCCCAAACGTGCCAAAAGGTCAGACCGCCGGTAAGGAGTGTAGCTGCCTCTCGAACGTTAGGTCGGCTACCAAGTATTAGGACAAGAAAGGCCCCTAACACAGGGAGAAGGAGACAGGCACCCACTACGAAGTTGGTATCCATCACTACAAGATTCCCAATAACATTTCTGCAGCACGTGTAGCTACACCCACACCGTCGCTGGCATTGATGCCAAAGTAGAGATTACCGAGGACTAAGACCCAGGTAGGCGCCAGCAAGCTGAGAGGTGCCTCGGAGATTCCTAGTTCAGGGTCAACCTCACGGAAGTACGCAACTTCGACGACCTTCCAGACATACATTAGGGCAAGCAAAGAACCAAGGAGCACCACCCCCGCTACCGGCCACATTCCTTGCTCGAGCGCAGCTTGGACCAGATACCACTTACTGACAAAACCGACAGTAAGAGGAACACCTATCAAGCTCAGTCCACCCACTACAAATGCTGCCATGGTCCAAGGCATCGCACGACCGAGTCCATTCATCTGTTCCAACCGAACAGAACCGACTCGGTACATTATGCAGCCCATCGACATGAACAGTGCTCCCTTCATGAGGGCGTGGTTAAATAGATGAAGGATTCCTGCGGTCAACCCTAGCACAGAGGCAAAACTTATCCCAAGCACCATATAGCCGATCTGCGCAACGCTCGAGTACGCTAATAGGCGTTTGACATTCTCCTGGTAAATGGCAACCAGGGACATAGTTACGATCGCAATCAAGGCCAGTGGCATCAGGATTCGATCTAACTGCATGACGTCGAACGAGAACGTCGCACCGAAAATTGTGAAGAAGAATCTAAGTAAGAGATATACCGCCACTTTGGTAGCAGTAGATGCAATAAATGCTGTTACAGCTGAGGGCGCGTAGGTATACGCATTCGGTAGCCACAGATGAAGCGGAAATAGTGCCAATTTCAGCGTGATACCGACAGTCAGGAATGTGAATGCGACTGGGATTGTCCTCGAACTGGCAACCTCAGGGAGTCGATCCGCTAGGTCGGCCATATTGAGCGTGCCAGTCATGACGTACATGAGGCCGATGCCGATGACTATGAACGTCGCTCCCACGCTACCCATGATCAGGTACTGGAAGGACGCTGTAAGTGCCCGGCGATCATTGCCAAGTGCAATCAAGGCATAAGCTGATAGAGAAGAGATCTCTAGGAAGACGAAGACATTGAACACATCACCCGTCACAGCGATTCCGAGCAGGCCTGTAAGACAAAGGATGAATGCGGCGTAAAAGAGCGGAATCCTATCCTCAGTAATTTCTTGCTCAACGCTCTTGCGCGCGTAAGGGGTAACCAACGCACCAATCAAGGCAACAATAACCACGACCCAGGCGTTTGCCGCATCCACGACATACTCGATCCCGTAGGGTGCTGTCCAACCTCCTAGTTCATAGTGAATTGCTCCGGTAGCCATAGTTTGTGAAAGCAACTCGAGGGCGGCGTAGAGAGCCCACAATGTCGCCGCAACCGCAACCGCCCAAGAAAGACGAGGGCGATTCAGTAGCGCAGCGATCGGAGCTGCAACCAGAGGAACCACGACAAGCAGGACGGGAAGATGCTGGTTCATACGCTCTCGTCCTGGATCTCATCTTCTTCTATCGTGCCGAAGGCTTCCTTGATCCTGATCACAAGGCTGAGGCCGACTGCGCTCGTCGCAACACCTACCACAATCGCGGTAAGTATCAATACGTGAGGAATCGGATTTGAGTAGATGACATCCTCACCACCCTTAACAAAGATCGGAGCCGTGCCTCCCGCAATCTTCCCCATCGTGATGTAGAGAATGAAGACTGAGGTCTGGAAAATGTTCAGCCCAATAATCTTCTTAACCAGGTTACCACGAGCGATCAGCGTGTAAAATCCCACCATCATTAAGAAGATGACAGCCCAGTAATTAAACAGTCCTAGAGCCGTCACTTGTCGACTCTCCCGCGTCCAGCAAACGCATAGAATACTGCAACCATTACACCGAATACGGTGATCAGGACTCCAAGCTCTACAAGTAAGATACCATAGTGTTGACCATGTTCCGGGTCGTGTGCGAGAACCCCATAATCCAGAAACGCTCCACCCAAAGCCATCGTCACATAACCGACTCCTGCGAAAAGCAATACTCCGAGAGCAGAGCAGATATAAACTGCTTGAGGAGGAAGAGCTCTCTTAACATTTTCCAGTCCATAGATAAGTCCGTATAGCACGAACCCGGCAGCAAAAATCACACCCGCTTGGAAACCACCACCCGGACCATAGTCTCCATGGAATTGGACATAGAGCGCGAACAGTAGGATGAAGGGGATAAGGATTTTCGCACCTACCCTGAGGATCACACGATCATCCATTGGTGTCCCCCAAGGTGTTTTCTTCATCCGACACCTGCAGAGTATCCCCTTGAGCTTCCTCCATCCCTTCCTTGGACACAGGTTTGTCTCTGTCTCGGATGGTAGTCGCTCGACCATTCGAGGCTAGCCGGCCAGGTCGAGGTCCAAGAGATAGCAGAAGTAGCACACCAACCAAGGCGGCAAAAATCACCGTTGTTTCACCCATCGTGTCGTAACCCCTATATGATGCCAAGACAGAGGTAACAACGTTGGGTATTCCAATTTCGTGTTCGGATTCTTCGAGGTAGTGGGGAGCTACATGGTGATGTGCTGGGTTAGCAGCATCCCCGAACGGTGGAATATCCAGGGTACCATAGACAAGAACTGCACCGGTTAGGATAACGACAAAAAGAGGTAGAATTGGCCTGTGTTGTGGCTGGTGCTCATTGTGCCCAACCAGAGCGAGTGTTCCAAGCATAAGAATCGTGGAAATCCCTGCGCCCACGGCTGCCTCAGTGAAGGCAACATCAACAGCATCCATGACCACAAACAAGGCGGCGGACAAAAGACTGTATATGCCCGCCATCATTACGGCAGCAAAAAGATTCTTCTGACGAATGATGCTAAATGCCGTAATCCCGAGCAGCACCAGCAACGCGATATCTACAAACTCAACCATCAGGAATTATTTCCGCTATCCAAAGGACTAACCTCTCCAGGACGATCTGCTGGTACTGTGTAGGGTTCGAGTCCACCGGACAGTGCAGCACTTGCCAGAGCATGGGTACTGATTGGACTCGTGAAGAGAAGAAAGGCGTAAATCAGTATCAAACGAACCAGAACGAGCGTGAGGCCGGCCTGAAAGCACATCCCTAGAAGTAGTAGTCCAGCACCCATCGTATCCGTCATACCCGCAGCGTGGAGGCGCGTGTAGACATCCGGCATCCGCACGACTCCAATCGTCCCAACGATCATGAAAAAGAGCCCGCCGAGAATCGAGATCCAGCTGAGTATTTCCAGAATGAGATCAATCATTCTGAACTCGCTTCAGGAGGTCGCGCCCATCCCAGGTCCCGGTACTCGAAAAATTTCAGTACAGCGATGGTTCCTATGAAATTGATAAGAGCATACACGATTGCTAGATCGAGAAATTCTGGACGATCAGTCAAGAAGCCCAGAACTGCAATCAGCAGTACAGTCTTTGTCCCAAACGTATTCACAGCGAGTACCCGATCATAAACCGTGGGTCCCATAAGTGCCCGTGTCATAGCGAGAGACATACTCACTAGGACTCCAACCGTCGCTGCAATGAACACTACAGGCGTCTCCCCGAGCCACTCTCGACCCAACTCACACGATGATCCATTTCATCCTCTTCACGCCCATCTATGTCTTTACGGGTAAGAGCGTGGATCTCAAGATCTTGGCCTTGGATACTAGTCGTGATCGTTCCAGGCGTCAGTGTGATCGAGTTAGCATAAATCGTCTTACCCAGGTCTGACTCTTGACTTGCCCTGAAATGAGTTACAACCGGGCTAATCGGGAGTTTCGGATTCAGGATAACACGAGCGACACTCACGTTCGCGATGAAGATCTCCTTCATCAACCATGGGAAGTACACCCAGAAACGACCACCTAGCTGTAGTGGAACGCCCTCATGGTCGACTAAATCCATGCGCATTGCTAAGTAGACTACGAGCCCACATGAACCCAAGCCAAGCCCATTAAGCAGGGAGGTATAATGGCCCGACAGCAGTAGCCAGAAGATGAAGAGAATCGCGCCTAATCCGAAGGCTCGGAGCACGGCCACTCCCTGGCAAGTTTAGGTGGGTGCCGAAGAAGTATGTGGGCCTTCCTCAGCAAAAATGATCGCCGAATCTACCAGTTAGACTGAGCGCCGTCCACAATTTTCTGAACTAGTAATTCAATGGCTTCTACGCGCCCGACTTCTTCAGTTTCACTAGCCTCTAAAAACTCTCCCTGAGCAACAACACTAGAGGACTCCCATAAGATCACATTCTCCACAAGATCCACGATCTCGACTGAAACAACGATGTTGACCTGGCGCTGTAGAACTTCGGCCGGCTGTCCCTGGGTAGCCGCACGATAATTGGGAGCCCGGACTTCATAAGTCCTTATAGATCCTCGCACGACAGCATCAGCGATCTCTTCCCCTGCAGTTCTGATCCCGAGAGCTGGAGGGAGATTCCGGACCAGTTGATCGTACAGTTCTCCAGACAGTTCAAAACGATTGGTTTCATTGTCGAACGGTAGGACGGCAATCGTCTGTACATGAGGCGGCGGGAAAGAACCTGCCTGGAACGAATAGTTGCACGCTAACATCGTGACCACCAAGAACAGAAAGCTGAGTGGTTTCTGCTGATACTTCATGGTGCTCTTGGATCCCAGATATCCAGTGGATAGGCGTCAACTTCATCAAGTTGCTGCCTGGTAATCTTTAGTTCACGAAAGTCTGTGAGATTCCGATACGTGGCCTGTGCAGGGTATTGAGACTCCCCATCTCGATCAACTTCTACCCACTGTACCACATCCCCATCCGATAACATCTCAAGCTTCCTAAGAACTCCGTCTTCCATAGAGTAATGGAGTTCCGTTTCGTCCAGGTATCGATACCGTAGCCGAACCAGACCGTTGTCCAAACGATCTCCTCCTAGCAATTCAGTGCCCAAGTCCGGTCGAAACACTCCGAGTGTGCCCCACATGAGGTCCGGAGGCGGCAGGATGTCGTCTGGAGCTCCTGCGGGAATTCTAAGATCTCCGTCGACGAGAGCTGCCTTAATTACCAACTCGCCGTTATCCAAGAATAGGTCGAGCCGTGCTCTATATGGTGGTGCTACGCGGGCCACACCTCTGCCCTTAACCCCTGTACCCGCGTCATTCAATTCCCAGGCAAAAAGAATCCGGATCGGATTTGCTAGTCCAGTTTGATCTTGGAGTACTGATGCTGCACCGACAGCATCTGGTACCGGAGCAACCACTGCTGCTTGCCTTGGCACACACGCTCCAACGACCACAACTCCGGCAACGATAATCGCCCGGAAAAAGGGTGATGTCTGATCAAGCTGTAGGGTGGCCATGCGCTAACCTAGCTTCGGGTTGATTATGCTCCTACCCCTTCCAGGTCCTAGCTGTTCAAGAGTAAGTTCGCTGGTGTCCCAAATACATCCTACCCAAACAGTTCTCGTCACCTCTGACGTTCATCTTGGTGCTATTTCGTTCGAACAAGAGATGGCCTTCAGAACCTGGCTCGAGCAAGCCGCAGAGATTGCGTCGCGAATCGTATTCAATGGCGACCTCTTCGATTTCTGGTTTGAGTACCAATGGGGTAACACGCGAGGGCATGACGTCACTCTCCTTCAACTTCGGGAGATCGTGGACGCTGGTGTGCCAATCACACTGATGGGAGGCAACCACGATTGGTGGGGAGGCAGGTACCTACGAGAGGAAATCGGACTCGATTTTCATCAAGATCCCTTCATTACCAAACTTGCTGGGTTTAAAACTCTCTTAGCTCATGGAGATGGACTCGGTACCGGGGACCTTAGGTACAGGGCGGCAAGACTACTCCTGCGTGGATCAGTTACGCGCTTCGCATTCGGCATCCTACCACCTGCGTTAGGTGACCTTATCGCCAACGGAGTATCTCACACTAAGGATCGAGAGCGAGTTCCCGACGCTAAGGCACTCGAACGAGCAACTGCCCTAGAAGCATGGGCTATTAAAGAACTCAAGGCTCAATCAGACCTTGATTTGCTTCTTCTCGGGCATACACACGTCCCGAAGATCATCGACGTCGGCAACCGACAGTGGTACATAAATACCGGTGACTGGGTATATCACCGTTCGTTCGCACTACTTCGTGATGGTGAGATTCCAAGGCTTATCGAGTGGACAGGTTCAATACCATGAGGAAGCGCCTCCTCAACAAGAGATGCAACACCTTGTCGCTCTGTATGCTACTCATGATCGTGACGGTTGGAAGTGCTAATCGGTTTGAGGCGCAGCAAGTCACCGTTGATGATGATGATCAGGTAGCAGACTCAACTCTGTCACCTCTCTTACCGACTACTGCTTCAGTAAGTCCCGGTGGTGCATTTCTCCGGGCCGTTCTTGTTCCTGGTTGGGGCCACGTGTCGATTGGGGCAAACGCACGAGCAGGGGCTTACTTTGCTATAGAGAGTGCTGTGGCTTACGGGATTATCCGAACTCGTAGACGAATCTCTGAGGCAGCATCTCGAGCAAACTTCAGGGAGCTTCTACTACGCGAAGACCTTACCACCAAGGGTATTACCGACCCGAATCAGATCGAGAACGCGCTTGAGTCTGACGCGACGCTTGCTGACCTGAAAAGCCTTGGTGAGTCAAGAAGTGATCAACAAGAGGATTTAGTTGCTTTCGGGCTTTTTCTCCTGTTCCTAAGCGGAGCGGATGCGTTTGTCTCAGCCCATCTCAAAGACTTCCCGGACCCTATAGCGATAGAGGGTGGCCCTACCAACGATGGTCGCCTTGAAATCGGGCTAAAGCTTCGGTTACCTAACTAAAAGGGATGAACTAACCACCGAGGCCGTGGCGGGGACGTGTGGGAATCGAACCCACCTACCCGGGTTCTAGCCGGGCCGCACGGTGTTGAAGACCGCCGGAGACACCAGTCCCCCTCCGCCCCCTCTGCTCTCCTCGGCTCTTCTAGCTACGAGAGATCTAACGGGCCCAGACGATAGGAGGAGGAGACGTGCTCGCCAAGTAGGTACAGGTACTGAGACAAATCTTGGGTTAGGGACTACTCTTCCAGGCTTCCATTAATTGGTCGAACTCCTGCACAAGCTCACGACGGTATTCTGTGAGTCGATCTTGGCCACGCGGATATCGCAGTGTTCTTAGAAACACAAGGACATCTTGGCGGACTTGCATCTGCCGGTCATGCCACGCAACAAGAGCAAGGCCAGATATAGGAAGTCCGAAAGCCACAATCAGCGATGATTGCAGCCCCACGAATAGATAAACCATTAGGCATAAAGCTATCCACCAGATTGGAAAAGCGATCATAGCGATCACGAGCTTGTACGTCGCAATCTGATCTAATTGCAAGCTGAACCGAGGGGATACATACCGAGTCAGACTGAATGGGATCAGCCAAGTAACAGCACCTAGAAAGGCTAGTGGAAACACTACGAGCAACATGAACAGCTGTTGGAGAGAATAGCCGATCACCATCCCAAAGTTATATCTAGGAGGCACATCCCCCTCACTCGCACCGAAAAGTGTCAGGAGGCGCAGATAACGACGTATCAATTCTTTGAGATACTCTAAACGCTCAGGGTCTTCGGTCCTCAGCCAACGAACACCTTCAGCAAATACTTGCATCCTGGGCAAACGATCCCCGATCCCATCTCGTTCTCGATAACCAACAAGCTTCTTTGCTCTAGCGTAGAGCCTGTCTGCTACATCTACGAGTTCGAGTTCTTCATGGTCTTCGACGTTTAATGTGACTTCCTCGAGATGCTTTTGGATCCTATCTGTAAGAATCCTGCTGGCTGCTCGTTCATCCTGCTCATATTGCTCACGAAGATCGGCAACGGAAAACGCCGACCCAAACGTCGCTACGACCCGACCGCGAAAGAGATCCTTCTGTATATAGGTCAAGCCAACAGGCTGAACGGAAAGACCAAGCTCCCAATCACGTAGTGCTTCAGCTAGTAAGGCAATCCTTGCGGCTCCGGTTCGGATTGGTGTTAACGACGGCTCTGAATGACTTTGCCCTTCTGGATAGATTTGGACCGCAGATCCGGCGTGAAGTGCATCTATAGCCGCATCGAAAGTTCGATCATTCAAATGCATCAACTCTGGATCATCTTGCTTTCGGTAGACTGGTAGTCCCCCGAGTGCTCGCAGGGTAGTACCGACAATGAGTTGATCGAAAAGCGGGGCCTTTGCTAGTGGCCTAGATGGTCGACCAGCTGTCTGAAAAACAACGAGTGGATCAATCAGGGCATTAGGATGGTTCGCTGTGATCAACACTGGGCCCTCAGGCAACACCGAACCTCGTCGCTCTACATCATAAAAGATCGATACAGCCCATCCGACGAGTCTTGTAACGATTCTGGCTATCAATATGGAACGCTCCCCTCCTGATTGACCCTGCGGGTACGTCGCCCCGTTAAGCTCTCTCTTCTAACTCAAGTTTCGAGTCGCACAACTGCCCTACCAATGGATGAGCGTCCAGATGGCACGCACGATCGGAGATAGAAGAAGACTGGGCTGTGGTCCGTCTGGACCTGGTGTAGGATTACTACCTCCACCCTCAAAACCCAATGCAGTCAAGGCGAATGCTGCTGCCGCACCGCCAATCGCCAGTCCCAGAACTACACTTCGACCTGTAGAAAAAGAACGCTCATCTAAGCCAGTGATCCCGCTGGCTGCGATTCTCAGAGTATCCAGCCGTGTGACCTCCCTAAATGCTCCATACACTTGGCGATCTCTGACCTCAACTTCAACTGTGTCCCCGAACTCTATAAGGGTTCCTTCAATGGATACGGTTTCAGGAGCCTGATTCGGCCCTTGAACCGCACTCGTCAACGGGACCTGCACTCGCACTGTTGTGCCTGGGGCTGGCTGTTGCACTGGTATATAGGTGTGGCAACCCATAAACAGCAGTGTGCTGACTACTAGCATGCTTCCACGGAATCGAAGGGCCATCTTCCTCATATGATGATCTCAACTGACCGGGTTACAGGTTGATTAAATACATAGACATATCGCCAGGGGTTAATGCGGAAGATATCCCCGGATTCATCCAGTTGCTTGCGAGTATCTACATCAATTCTCACTGACACATTCATGGTATCAGCACTTAGCGGTGTGGCTTCAAGCAGGAACTGCTTATACCGGGATATAGAGATCACAGTATCAACGGGCAACGCAACCACAACTGTATCAGAGCGAAAAACCTTCACCTCAGTCATTCCAACCTCATTGACACCGGCAATGAATTCCGTCGACATCATGAGCTGAACTGAAGCTCCAGGATCACCGCTCATCTTTAAGAAAATATTCTCAGGTGATCGGTCTTCAAAAATGTCGCAGGCCGTGCTAGTAGCGAGTGCTAGCAAAAGAACTGGAATCAGATGTGTTTTTCGCATGATGCGAAAGATGGAGGATTGGGGGGGAAAAAGGGAGGCGCACCCACACACAATGTGCGGGTGCGCCCCATGACGCTTAACTCTCTCTTAGTAGAGAGTGCTCAACCGCCGCAGCCCTGACCGTTCAAGTGACAGTTGGCCCGGATTTCGATAATCGTGATCGGTAGCATCTCGCCCGGCGTCGAAATGGCGTCAGACTGTGCTTCCCATTTCGGGTCGGTGAGGCCAAACCGGTACATATCGGCAAGCCTTAAACCCATGATCATCGTGTTCGCACGACGTGTGTGCTGCAACATGTCATTATTCGAAATCTGACCGGAAAACGCAGTCAGACCATCCATCGCACGGATATGGTTAATGTGCGTTGTGAATGTGGCGCCATCACCACCCGCCAAAGCATTCTCAGCGAGGATAAGATGCATGAGCCGCGTGGATGAGATCGTAAGAGGTGAATACGGCCCACAGTTACCGTCAGCCGCTCCACATCCCCAGCTCTTCATCCTCTTCGTCACAGCAGGATCCACGATATTATCGATCGGATCCATCATCGCGACACCAGTTCTGTTGTTATTGGCATCGAGCGTGACCAATTGGGTGGAATACTGGTTTTCCTTACGGTCGTTGATCCATCCCCCCATGCTGTTCGTCTGCGAGCCCGATGAGTAAACCAAATCGTACTCAACATCAGCACTATTACCACCGGCCGCGGTAATCACGGCTTGTGCGTCAGCCGCTGCCGCGGAAGCATTCACTGTTGTAAATGTACCTGACGCGGTTGGGTTGATTACGTCCCAAATCGCACGGGACTGATGTGCACGGGCACGCATGGCCTTCGCTGCCACAGCCCGATCTGCATTACCAAGCGACTCGTAGCTGCTGATGGCTGCATCTAAATAGCTTATACCGCTATTGAGTACCGAAGACATGTTCCCTGGCCCGACAGGAGCGCCGGACTCTGTTTTATCCGAGAACGCAAAATCTTCCATAACCTCACCGATGACCGTGTACATGATCCCGGCAAAGTGGTTGGCTCGGGCTAGGTCGTAATTGAAGCTTGGATCTCCGGAAGCGTGGCCCTGAAGAATCTTGATAGCCTGGTCAGCCATCCAGCGACCACGTCCAACACTCGGGAACGCTCCATCACTAAACTCGTTCTCCGGGTTACCGATGAATCCCTGATCCAACGCTAGCCATGCATCTCTCGATCCAATCCAATAGACCTCATCTGATGTAACCAAGTACGGCTGCCAGATTTGTGAAATAGCTGACGACACAAGCGACAGCGAGCCGTTAACGACAGCCGAAGCCGCCGCTGCCTGGGAAATGGATTCTTCAACCAGGTTATTTGGGTTATTCACGTCTAGCAGGTCACCGCAACCCGATAGTGTGAGCGCGGTTACCACTGTTAAGACGGAAGCTTTTATTCTGTTTTTCATTTTTCTAGCCTCCCGTTAGAACGTGACCCGAGTGGACAAGGTAAACCGCCGTGGAATCGGCAGTCCCCAGCCCTCGGTCGCGTCAAGGAAGTTACAGTTCAAGCCACCGTTACAGCGGCCAGTCACGTTGCCCTCAGGGTCCATACCCGGATAGTTACCAGGCATGTACAGGTATGAGTTCCTGGCCCCAAGGTTGATCGTCGCAGTCGATAGACCCCAACCACTGACGATATCAGCCGGTACCCGATACGTAAGCGAGAGCTCACGTAGCCGGATAAAGCTAGCCTCATAGATTGCGTTCATCCCACTCATCGGAGCCAGTGACTCTACTTGTGTTGCCCACTCAATGGCGGCATCCAAGCGGTCCTGTGCCGACGTCGCCGGATTGAGCATTGTAGCCCATAGGCGAGCCGACTGCGGCGTGTTACGACCGATGAAGGAATTCGAGCGTCTGAACTGGCCAGACAGGTCTTGGGCGTAGTAACCAAGTTTGTACTCCGCTAATGCTGCGAACTCGAAATTCCCTGCGAACGCTACGTTGAAGCCAAACGAACCAGCCCAATCAGGTGCTGGCTTACCAAGATATGTTTCAAGCAGTCCTGACCCGCAGTTATGCGACGAGAACTGCCCATTCGCCTTATCAAAATCAGAGTTACCGATCGCGAGCGGCTTGAAGCTGCTCGGATCAACAGGGCCGCTGAAGTACTCTAGCGCCGCGGCCTGAGACGGCTCTGTGCACGTGCCGTCTATGTTCAGCGGAATCGCTACATCAGCAACCTTAGCACCGAAGAACGATGCTGGAGCATAGCCCTGCAGGATGTAGTTCCTATAGCGAGGGTAGGTGTTACCAGTCTTGAGCGGCGGCGCGCCACCCATGTCAGACACCTTCTCGTTCAGGAATGCCCCGTTGGCAAACACATTTAAGCTCACAGACTCATTCTGAATGAGTGAACCACGCAGATTCAACTCCATACCCCAGGCGTCCAATGACCCGATGTTTGAGAGCTGTGTCTGTGTGAATCCACCTGTGACAGGATAGCGGCGAGCAACCAGAGCATCTGCCACACTCCGTGTCCAATAAGTAGCGTCTAGTGACCATGTGTCATCGAACATCCCGATCTCAGTACCGAACTCCCATTCGGTCGAGACCTCAGGCTTCAGACCTGCGTTACCAAGGTTCGACGGCTGGACACCTGGTCCCTCCTCAGAAGGCTGAGGTGAGAACGTGGTAAACTTGTCGAACGCGCCAGGCTGTAAGCCAGACTGTCCGAGCGCACCACGAAGACGGAACGTGGAGATAAGATCACTGTTCCATTCCAGTCCTTGGCTAGGAATCACTGAGAGTGACGCCTTCGGATAGAACGCTGTGCTGAACTCTGAACCGAAAGCTGAGTTCGCATCCCAGCGACCACCCACTGTAGCAAAGACCCAATCATTCCAACCGATTTGGTCCTGGATGTACCCACCAATCTGTGTCACCCGCACCCAAGACTCGAACGAGCCTTCGTTCGCGAGCGCCGACAGTGTCTCAAGTCCCGGACCTGGGAAATCACGTCCGCTACCACCAGCGTACTGATTCTGGCGCAAGAAGCCCTGCCCACCAAATAGCAGGGTGTTCTCGAACGTCATGTCGCCCACATCTAAGTTATTGATGTAGGAACCCTTCAGGTCCGCCGTAATTTCACGACTACGGTGTTCCTGGACGTTGCGAGATCCGTCCGGCGTTGAGCCACTGAATCCGTCCACATTCCACTTATAAGGACGGAAGTTGAACGTATCATCAGAAGTGAAGTCCACACCGAACACACCGTCTAAGCGGAATCCGTCCATCGGTGTATATCCTACATTCATCGAACCAGCAAAGTGACTCGAATTAGCAACGTTCAACTGGTACATGTTCTCACGCGTAGTCGCGAAGGCCGGGTTACCGTAGAGGTTGTTAGCCGAGGCCTTATGTAACTGCGACATCAGAGCTGAGCTGAACACACCATAAATGTTGTTCGAGTTATCAGGCGTGTGATGCTCCATGTCCGAGAACAGGGTCGAGACACCGATACGGACTTTATCACTCGGGATGAGTGTAAAGTTCGAATTGAGCGATACCCGACGGTTCGTGTCGACCTCAGGCTCAATACCTGGCACTGGCTCAAAATTCTGAGCCGCGTCATAACCGCCATCCTCGTCGGCAAAACGCCCCGATATATAGTACTGGAACGCTTCAGAACCACCTGACGCTGACGCTGAATAGGTCTGGGCGAAACCAGTCTCAAGCATCGTTGGGACCAAAGGCTCTTCGATTACTTCATAGAGCCCAACGCTCTTGCCCCAACGAGAAGAGATCATCGCCTGCTCATCAGCATTACGTGCGAATCCAGCAATGTTGTTGATCCGGTTCGTCGGAACCTGGATACCAGTGAAATCCGCCTGAGCAGTGAACCGCGGTGCGCCCGCACGTCCACGCTTAGTAAAGATCTGGATCACGCCGTTAGATGCCTCGGTGCCATAAAGCGTGGCCGCCGCTGCACCCTTCAAGATTTCTACCCGCTCAATCGATTCGGGTGGGATGTCATCTAGCCGAGAAGGATTACCCTGTCCATTAAAGTTCTGAACAGCAGAGCGATCCACCCGGATCCCGTCTACATAGACGATTGGCTCGTTCAACTGCGACAGTGACGACGATCCACGAATCCGGATGCGTGCCCCTTCACCAGTGAAGCCGGATGAAGGTAGAGCAACTACACCAGGCTCGCGTCCCGCGATCAACTGCGAGAAGTCCGCGATCGGAGCATTCTCGAGTGTCGCAGCATCAAGCGTCGCAATCGTGTTACCGAGCTTACGTTTCTCAGTCGCGATTCCCGCACCGGTGACCACGATCTCATCTAGAGTGATCGCGGTTTGCGAGAGTCCGAAGTCGAGTTGAACCGACTGACCGGCCCCTACCGTGACGGTTTGTTCACCAGCCCGATAGCCGACCAATTCGGCACTCACGGTCTGTTCGCCAACTGGAACGTTTAGAAGTAAGAAACGGCCAGCTGCATTCGTTAAGGCACCAATACCGGTACCCGGAATGTAGACTTGGACCGCCTCCAATGGACGCTGTGACGCAGCGTCCGTCACCGTACCCACGAGTGTGCCCGCTGTTTGGGCAGCAACGTGATTCGGTGTCCATCCGATCGCGAGAGCAAGGGCTAGCGAAACTGCCCCCGTTAACACGGCGGATGGGAGACGTTTTGACGTGGTAAACGTCATACTTGCCCTCCCGAATGGAGATTGGACTTTATAAAACATACGTACGTGCTAGGAAAGTTATTTCCTTACCTATGTAGCTAGCCAATGAACAAGCAACATCTATAGTGCTTTTCATCAGCGTAGCTTACTCGCGGAATGATACATCTTTGTTACTTAGCGAGCAACGATTTCTGGTGTTATATGATTTGGCCGTGTCCTTAGAGAAACAACTCTACCTTCCCAAATATCTAGGTGATTAATCGAGCAATGCACTCGATTTCAACATTGCAGAACTTAGGTAAAGCAGCCGCCTGTACTGCCGCTCGCGCAGGCCGATGTTCACCAAAGTGTTTTTCATAGACCTTATTCATCGCTGCAAAATCATTCATATCAGCCAAGAATACTGTGGTTTTGACGACATGCTGAAGTGAGGATCCTGCTGCTTGTAGTACCTCGGAAAGATTGCTCAAAGCTCGATCTGTCTGCTCGTCTATAGTTCCCCCTACTAGTTCCATAGTATCAGGATCAAGCGGTATCTGGCCTGAGCAAAAGACCCAACCATCTGTTACGATTGCTTGTGAATAGGGGCCGATCGCCGCAGGCGCGTGGTCAGTATGGATTTGTACCAAGTCGCTCATTTATATCTGACTCCTGTAAGTGGTCCTATAGAACATTATCTAATTCTAATGTGTGTTAAGCAGACTCTCCTCGACCCAGAGGCTGCGTCCCTTTCCTTCAAGATTCAACATCACATGTGCGTTCCCATCCTTGGCCAAGAGTGAGTCCTGCAAATTCACTGACACGCACACATGGTTTGGGATAATGCGCACCTGATCCCCAATTGTCGGTTCCCAATCAGTTCGTGACAGATCAAGGACTCCATGTTCTTCGTTTAGAGCCTTTACGGTGACTTCAGGTCGGTCAAATAGTACGCCAAAATCACCTTGAGTTGATCTGACTTCCTTCGAGAGCGCTTTCGAACCTGCATCGACAACAGCGCCACCTTGGACAGCAGTGCTCACTACAGTCGTTAGAACTGTATAAGCCAAGTCGTCGTGCGAGGCGACACCCACCCTGAGCGCCTCCAAATCAAAAAAGATGGACGACCCAGACCGGATTTCATTAATCCCGCCGTAATTGTGACTCCTCCAGAGTGTTGGTGTTGAGCCTCCACTGATGATCTCTGGTACCAAACCAACAGCGTCCAGAGCCATGGTCATCTCTTCGACCAAAGCAGCTACTCCTCGCACATGAGCGTCTTGCTCGACCTCAGCCATCCTGATCTGCCCCGGATAGAACATAAGCCCGCGAAAATCTACACCGTCCAAATCCTGGGCCAGCTCCGCTAACTGCACGACCTCTTCAACACTTTGGACTCCCACACGCCCTAGTCCAACATCACGTTCTATGAGAATCCCAACTTGGCGGTCAGCAGAAGCCGCAGCGGCAGCCAATGGTTCGAGAACCTGAGCTGAGTCGAGTGCAACCTTCAAATCGAGTTCGCGAGGGAGTTGAGTCAGTCGCTGAAGCTTGGGCGCCCCAACCGGTGGGTACGCGAGTAGCAGGTCTTCTGTCACCGTTGACATGACTTCCGCCTCCCGCAGTGTAGCTACAGTGATCCCGGTGGCTCCTGCATCAATTTGGAGGCGAGCGATTTCTCTGGATTTATGAGTCTTTATGTGAGGGCGCCAATTAAGGCCGTGCTCCTCAGAATAGGAGGCGATCTTCTTGGCGTTCGATCGAACCCTCTGGAGATCTACGTATCCGATTGGGGTTTCGACTGCAGTTGGATCGACTGCTCTCAACCTAGAGCGTCTCCAAGCTTAGATAAAAACTCCTGGTCGGTTTCTCCAACTGGTCCGTAACGCATCCATTGGAGTACCCCGTCTCGATCGATAAGGAACGTCGCGGGAAGACCCAGGACCCGATAAAGCTCCATAGCCCGATTTTCCGGGTCATGGAGGATGGTATAGGTAACCCCATAGTCTTCAACGAACCTCTGAACTTGCTCCGCTGCTGCCCCGGTATCCAAAGAAACTCCTACGAGATGGAGGCCATCCTCCTGATGCTCCTCAAATAATTCTTGGAGAAAAGGAGTCTCTTTTCGACAAGGCGCACACCAGGTAGCCCAAAGGTTTAAGAGGACGACTTCACCTCGAAGGGATGACAAGGATACACTGTCACCTTCCAGTGTCGCCGCTGTATATCCTGGAATGGGAGCACCGAGTTGTGGCGGACCCGCCGTGTCGTCAATTGCGCAAGCTGATATAGCAACTAAGAGAAACGCCCCGCTCACACGCGTAGTCTTCATCAATCCTCCAAATGAACCCGTGTAATGCGCACTTGGGCAGGTGAGCTTGAGACATCCGTCCAAGCCATCACCAGACTTCCATCTGGGTTCTGTGCTAATCTGGGGAACCCACTTGCACGGGCAGAAGAGGAAGACGTGAGCGTAACAGCTTCACTAATAGCTCCATCTGACCTAACCCGGCGCATTCGTACCTCGGCGGCCTCGCCACCAGTTCTCTCTAACCAGCTGACCAGGAAATCCCCATTGGATAGTCCGAGCACATCTACTCTGCCTGCAGGGTTCCCGTCATCCAACTGAACTGGTTCCTCAAAGTTCAGACCATCTGCATTCGCTAATGCAAGCTTTACTCGCGGAACATCCTCAGCCCCGGTAAACCAAGCCACCGCGAGTTGATCTCCCGCAATCGCAACTGCAGGACCATTCACAGGGCAACCACCGATCTCCCAGCCGTCGTGGTGGACAGAAACCCCTTCTGTCCAAGCACCATCCAAGAATCGTGTGGCATAAATATCTCGAATCTCCTTATCAGTTCGATCTCTATAGACAACCACAGGTCCTGACGGAGTGACCACTGCATCGGTTTGACAACAATCGCAAACTCGCGCGTCAATAAGCGTTTCGGGACCAGGCTTGCCACCAACTTGAATCTCTCGAAAACGAAGGGTCATCTCACGTGGAGCCGGTTCCCCATCTATTTCCGAAACGAATTTTCGTCCATCGAGCCAAACGATTCCTATTCCGGAACCGGATGCCATCATACTGACGAACCCGTGTTCTGTCGGAGTACCATCCTCATGCGGGGTCCACGGCTCCGACCACGTCTTACCTCCATCGCCAGACTCAGCAACTCGCACTCCATAGTCGTAGCCACCCTCTGACCCGCGCTGTAACCAGTGTGCCCAGAGGCTGCCCTGGGGACCCGGCAGAACTGAGGGGAAGTCCGCCCAGTTTACGAAGAAATCGTCACCAGCGGCGACTACACCTGGCTTATTCCACTCACCATCTTGAAGCATTGAGAAGCGCAACTCATACATCGTCGGAGCTACCTCTTCTAGCCAACTCAAATAGACCCCGTCCTCGGAAGAGGACAGGAATGGTTCTCCACTTCGACTGGAAGCAGGAGACGGCATTTCCTCAAGAGAGACAGATAGCGCCGGCGAGCCAGCATCCTGGCAAGCACAGACAATGAGGATCAAGGCCGATCCTAGCAGAGATAGTCGTTTATTCATCACAGTGCTCTCCACTTGAGAAGGACCGGATCCGTAACCACGCAGCCGTGGCCAGAATCTTGCTTGCTTTTCAGCCATAGAACCTAAAGAATCTCGGTGGTGATCATCCAGCCAGTCAACGTATGACGAACTAGTTGTCCCTTACCGAGGTTTCTGCTAAACACTTCTCCAATCATCTAACGAACCTTTAATTGGTATAATCGGTATGTGAAGGGGTAGTGAACGCACTCGTCCTAGTTCGCAGACTGGGCAGCACCTCAGATGAGGCGGTATATGTTGGGAAAGGTACTCTTATCTAAGATGGCGTTAGAACGAGCCAGGGTAGCATGGACACTCGGATTGGCGACCTTGGTTCTTGCAATCATTCCGCCAACCGCATCGGCACAATACTTCGGTCGTAACAAGGTGCAGTTTGACGATTTTGATTTCGAGATCCTGCGCACAGAACATTTTGACATCCACTACTATCCAGAGGAAACCGAAGCCGTCCTAGATGCCGCAAGAATGGGCGAGCGCTGGTACGAGAGATTTGCGAGAACCTTCCAGCACGAATTTGAGCGTACAAAGCCAATCATCCTATACGCTGATCATCCAGACTTCCAACAGACGAATACACTTTCGGGGTTCATAGGCGAAGGCGTTGGCGGTGTAACTGAATCGCTCAAGAACCGAGTGATCATGCCACTTGCAGGGTCTTATTGGGATACAGACCACGTCCTTGGTCATGAGCTGGTCCACGCATTCCAGTACAACATCGCGCAATCAAGACGTGGTGGAGGCTTGCAGGGATTATCGACCCTACCCCTCTGGTTGATTGAAGGAATGGCTGAGTACCTCTCGGTGGGGCGTGATGACCCACTAACCGCGATGTGGATACGTGACGCGATTCGGCGTGATGATCTGCCGACGATTCAGCAGATGACACGTGAATCGAGGTTCTTTCCATATCGATTTGGTCAGGCGCTGTGGGCTTATATCGGTGGCACATACGGCGATGACGCAGTCATCTCGATATACCGACGCGCCCTACGGGCTGGTTTTGAAGGAGCAATCGAGGACGTGCTCGGGCTGTCGACGGACACACTTTCGGTGAGATGGAAGGAGAAGGTAGAGGAAGAATATTTTCCGATCATGGAAGGCCGCAGTGCTCCTTCAGATCAAGGAAACTTGCTTCTTGCCCCAAGTACGGGCTCGGGAAGCGTCAATATCCAGCCCTCAATAAGTCCAGACGGCCGCTATGTAGCCTTCCTTTCCGAGAAAGACATTTTTTCGGTTGACCTCTACATGGCTGATACCAGGACTGGCGAGATCATCAGAAAACTCGCAAGCGCTGAATCGGATCCTCATGTCGAGGCATTGCGCTACATCGATTCGTCTGGGACCTGGTCACCAGATTCCGAACAATTTGCATACGTCGTATCCGCAGGCGGAAATAACGAGATGGCTATAGCGGCAACCCGAAACGGTGTCGTCCAGCGTCGGATCGAGTTTGAGGAACGTATCGGTGCGGTAAGTAATCCTGCCTGGTCACCGGATGGACGCTATATAGCATTCTCAGGGTCAGTCGGAGGGGTCACCGATCTTTTTCTTTATGATCTAGAGACTAGTGAGACCACTCAACTCACCCAAGACAAGTACGCCGACCTGCAACCTTCGTGGTCACCGGATGGACGCCACATCGCTTTTACGAGCGACAGGGGTGCGGCCACCAATTTTGAGCTGCTCACATACAACAGTTTCCAGCTTGCCATGATCGAGGTAGCGACGGGCGAAGTCAGGCCGATCCCGGTATTCGGGAATGTGAAGCATATCAACCCGCAATTCGGGGATAACGGCGAAAGCCTCTACTTCATCTCCGACCAAGATGGCTTCAGTGACGTCTATAAGTTGAGCCTTGAGAATGGCCGCGTAAGTAGAGTAACCAACCTAGCAACAGGTGTGAGCGGACATACTTATCTGGCACCTGCAATGAGTGTAGCCCCAGGAAGCGGCCTGATTGCATACACAGTCTTTGACGAACTCGAATTCCATGTCTATACAAAGGAATTAGATGAGGAAATACCTGAGATTTCAGTAGTCGAAAATCCTGAAGACCAACTAGGTCGTAAGCTCCCTCCAACGATGCCAGACCGCTTCAGCCGTATAGCGACATACCTAGCTGACGCAGAGACCGGGCTACTGCCTTCCACCACCTGGCCGAGCTCAGCGGTCGAACAATACGAGTCGAGTAACGAGTCTGGCCTTACGCTTGATTTCGTTGGCCAACCCACTCTCGGTGTTGGAACTGACAACTTTGGCAACTACGTGGGTGGAGGCGCCTCAGCATATTTCAGTGATATGCTAGGAGACAGAGTCCTCGGAGCTGCGCTCATGGCGCAAGGCACCTTTAAGGACATCGGCGGAGAGGTGTTCTATACAAACTTGAGTAATCGATGGAACTGGGGTGTAGGTGCCGGAAGGATCCCATACCAAATGGGTTACTACAGTTTCGGATCTGATGAATCTGGGGATTACTACGGCTTAAACCGCTTCCGGATCTTCACTACCTCTCTGAACGGCCAGCTCGCATATCCGTTTTCTTCATCCCAACGCTTCGAAGTTTCCCTGGGTGCTGTCCGCTATAGTTATGACATAGAGTTGGAGAAGTACTATACCAACGCTTTCGGTCAGATTATCGGGTGGGAACGAGAGAGCATGGACTCTATGACACCTAAGCCACTGACTATGGCTCAAGCTTCAGTGGCACTCGTAGGTGATAACGCCATCTTCGGATTCGTGTCACCAATTCGCGGGGGTCGGTACCGCTTCTCGATTGAGCAAACTCAAGGAACCGCAAGCTTTACGACCGTAATAGCTGATTGGCGCCGGTATTTCGCTCCAACCAAGAACCTCACTGTCGGCTTGCGAACAGTTCACTACGGTCGATATGGGCTCTCTCCTGAAGAAAGCAGCTCTGACGGCTTTGGTATGCTCCGTCCTCTATTCCTGGGCTACGAAACATTTATCCGGGGCTATTCGTACCAGAGTTTCAGCGCAAGCGAATGTAGTCCCCCGGGTTCTAATTCGAGTGGCGGCACCTGCATGGCCTTCAATCGCCTCCAAGGTCAACAGCTCGCAGTCGCAAACTTTGAGTTCAGAATACCGTTGATCGGTGTCGAACAATATGGCTTAATCAATTTCCAGTTTGTGCCTGTTGAGCTTGTGGCATTTGCGGATGCAGGCCTCGCTTGGGACTCAGACAATCCTCCGGTACTCGCATTCAGCCGTTCCGGATATGAGCGCGTACCAGTCTTCTCAACGGGAGTTTCTGCGAGGTTTAATGTATTGGGCTTTCTGATAGTTGAAGCTTACTACGCGTACCCTTGGCAACGACCCCAAAAGAGCTGGCACTGGGGCTTCAACATAGCACCGGGCTGGTAGTCTCTTAGAGCTGTCCGCTAGAAGATGGACAGATTGATGTACTTTGAAGGATTCTCTTGGAGATCTGCGAGAAACGCTGTGACACTCTCAGCCGCGCTAGCGAGGCTGTTATAGAGCTGGTCATCTTGAACAAGTCGGCCAAGAGTCCCTTCCCCTCTTTCGATCCGATTCAGAACTGAACGCAGTGATTCAGCTGCACTGTCTAAGTTGTCACCAGTATTCGTGAGCATGGCCATTGCCGAATCTGCCCTGGCAACAGCACGAGCGAGTTCAGGTCCACTTGTAGCATCCTCCAGCCCTTCCGCTGAGCGACTCAGACTTTCGGTAAGTGACCCGAGTGCCTCACGCTGCTCGCGAACACCATCCCCAAATTCATTGAGCAAGACCTCAAGTTCACGTGCACTGCCCTGGACTGCCCCAATCGTCTCGGCATCAAGCAGAGTCTCGATCTGGGTCATTACATCTCCGGCCTGGCCGGAAAGTTCTCCGGCAGAATCCAGCAGATCCACCACCTGCATATTGGCGCTTTGGACCGTATCCCCAGCTTCGTAGTATTCGGTTTCTCCGCTGGGATCAATAAGAAGCGTGCGCCCCCCAAACAGACCAGCACTACCAAGCCTTGTCAGTGAGCCAACTGGGATGTCCCACTCACCCTCTACCTCTAGCGTAATCGTGACACTCTCACCTCGTATTAGTTCAAAGTCGTGGACACGGCCGATGATAATGCCCTTCATGGAAACTGGGTCACCACCACGGACCCCACCCGCGTCTTCCATCGTAGTCACGAGCATGTACCGCCCTCGGAAGGTCGCAGGATCCGTCATCCAATAGAGGACTGTGACAAAGGACAATAGGCCTAAGATCACGAATAGGCCTAGGCGTGCTTGTCTCCCAGTCGCTCTTCGGGGAACAGCTGCCAGTAGCTCTGCATCAGTGGGAGTACCCCTCCCTAACCTCTCGCTCTTTTTAGACTCAGACATAGGTATCAGTAACCATATCTAAAGCAGCCTCCGCTGCTGCACGATCTACGAACGCCTGGACCACCGGGTCCGGGCAAGCCCTAAACTCGAGGGGAGTCCCACAAAACCTAATAATTCCCCCATCCAACATCGCCACTCGATCGCAAATATCCAGACCACCCTCCACATCATGGGTCACAAGTAGTGACGTAACCTCTAGCTCTTTTGAGAGCCTCTTGATGAGTCGCTCGACTGCTGCAGTGTTCACTGGATCAAGGCCGGTGGTGGGCTCATCCCACAAGAGGATCTTTGGACCACCAACAATCGCTCTCGCGATCCCTACTCTTTTTTTCATTCCGCCCGAGAGTTCCGAAGGGATCTTCGAGAGCACTTCAGCCGGCTCCAAATTGACAGTCTCTAGCGCTTCCCAAACTCGACGAGCTTTTTCCGCGGTTGAAAGTCTTTGCAGGGTATCCTCAGGGAGACCCATCGCTACGTTGTCTAATACTGTGAGCGAGTCAAATAGAGCCGAGTGCTGGAATACGTATCCAACCTTGCTGCGCAGTTTCAACAGGGCAGCTGGATCACCGTCATAGACAGAAAGTCCGTCAATCTCCACATCTCCTCGGTCTGGCACTACCAACCCAATTGTAGTCTTCAGGAGTACGCTTTTCCCGGTGCCTGAAGGCCCAAAAAGCGCAAACATCTCCCCTGTCTCAACCATCATATCCACACCGGAGAGCACCGGTGCATCAAATGATTTATGGATATCTCGGTATGTAATCACGGTCTCGACATTCCTACTGTAGCATAAGTGGTGGGAACATGGCATCCAGAATCAGTATCGTCAGGATCATGAACATCACCGCTTGAGTCGTGCTAAGGCCAACACCCTCGGCTCCCCCCCGTGTACGAAGACCCATATGAACCGAGATGAGTGGGATTGCCGCTCCAAAGACGACGGCCTTGGAGAGGCCATAGACTAAATCCCAGTTGTGCCAAAATAGACGGGCTCCGTAGATAAATGTTTCATTGCCCAGGCCGATGGTGAGGTTCGCTGCAATCATTCCGGCTGCAATACCAATCACGTCAGCAAAACCGACCAGAAGTGGTAGCGTGATCACACCCGCGATAAAGCGCGGTGCCGCAAGAATCGCCACCGGATCCCGGCCCAATGACTCGAAGGCATCAATCTGCTCTGAAACAACCATCGTCCCAAGCTCAGCCGTGATACGTGCACCGATTCTCCCTACCAAAACGATGGCTGTCAGCAAAGGGGCCAACTCAAGGATCACGCTCTGCACGACTAGCGTACCGAGCACATATTGCGGCGAAGACGAGATCAGCTGGTAGCCACCCTGTTGACTCGTAACAATCCCCGCCAAAGACGCTGTCACGAAGACGATGGGCAAACTCTGCACACCCATGATGTACAACTGTGTAGTTATGTCACGTCTTGATACTTTGAGCCGAATAATCGCCACGAGAATACGCCATGCTAAAAGTCCAAGCTCCCCGGCATGTTCCGCAGTGATACGGGCAACCCTACCAACGGCAGCCAACCATTTGACTACCGGTGCAGGAAGAGGCAGGGTCGCAGGGTATTCATGCTTCACCGTCTAAGAAACTCCAGCGTTATGGCACCAAGCCCTTGAGATTGCGGGGCCCAGCATTCTGGCAAACCTTCGGTTAAACATATATTAAAATAAACCTGCCATGTGTTAAATCCTGGCCTAATTTGTGCAAGCATAAGTTGGCAGGGCTTGTGATAGGGGCCTGGATGGCTTCTTTAACTATCTTATTGCTGTAGATAAAGACTATCAGTACCTAATAAATGAACACAGACGACGGAGCGCGGGCGTGATGAATTTACTCAAACGCACTGTGACCTTCTTTATCGGAGGGGTAGTACTTAGTGCTCCGCAATCAGTGTCCGGACAGGATGCCGATTATGAGGCACAGGTAGCCGCACTCGCAGCGCTCCCTTCGGTGGTACGTGCACTGGAGCTCGTAGAGGAACGGGATGCCAGAACGATGGCGGACTTACTTGAACTCACGGAAATACCTGCTCCCCCGTTTAATGAAGACCAGCGCGGTGAGCGATTCCTGGAGATGCTTCTCGATCTTGGAGTCGATTCAGCCTGGACAGATACGGAGGGCAATGTAATCGCGCTCAGGAGAGGCACAGGTTCGGAGGAGGTTGTTGCTGTTGCGGGGCATCTCGACACTGTTTTCCCGGAAGGCACGGATGTCACTGTCCGACAAAGAGGGGACACTCTTTTTGCTCCTGGCATAGGAGATGACACCCGTGGGTTAACAGCGGTCCTTGCACTGCTTCGGGTTCTAAATGAGGCTGATTTGCAGACGACTGCCGATCTTCTTTTTATCGGCACTGTCGGTGAGGAAGGCATCGGAGATCTTCGCGGGATGAAGCACCTTTTCCGTGAAGGCGGACCGAAAATTGACACATTCATCTCTATCGATGGTACCGGGCACACCGGGATTACCCACCAGGGACTTGGCTCACACAGATACCGGGTTACTGTCCGAGGACCTGGCGGACATTCGTGGGGTGCATTTGGGCTCCCCAACCCAGCGCACGCTCTCGGGCGCGCAATCGACTACTTCGATCTCGCCGCTGATGCGATCACACAGTTTGGACCGCGAACAAGCTACAACGTAGGCAGGATAGGAGGAGGAACTTCCGTTAATTCGATCCCGTTCGAGGCCTGGATGGAGGTTGATATGCGTTCTGAAAGCCCCGAGAACCTTCAGGCTATCGACGAGGTGTTTCAACGTTCAGTTCGCCGGGCGGTCGAGGAATCAAACACCCAACGCCGCGACGGATCCGAACTCTCTCTCGAAATGGAATTGATCGGTGATCGTCCATCTGGTGAGATTTCAGAATCTGCGCCATTCGTCCAGCAGGCTATTGCTGTCAGCCGCCATCTCGGAATCGAACCCTCACTGGGTCGAGGTTCTACTGACTCGAATATTCCCATCTCTCAAGGGATTCCTGCTATAACTATAGGCGGTGGTGGTCAGGGCAGCGGTGCGCACTCACCTGGGGAATGGTTCATCAACCGTGATGGAGCCTTAGGTATCCAGAGGGCGCTACTGATTCTCTTGGCTCAAGCAGGAACCGGGGTCACAAGCTGAGTTCTGAAGGAGAAGAACGGACGCTCCAAGGTCGTGTTGCAATTATTACTGGAGCATCGTCGGGTATTGGAGAAGCAACTGCGCTAACACTGGCGAGAGCGGGGGCGAAAGTAGCAGTTGCTGCTCGACGCTTAGACCGCCTCGAAGCACTAGTTTCCCAATTGGAATCTGAGGGGCACTGCGCATTAGCTCACCGCACCGACGTCACTGAATTATCAGATGTAGAAGCATTAGTAGAAGCCACAAATAAGGAATTTGGTAGAACTGACATCTTCGTGAATAATGCTGGAACGATGCCCGCTTCCCCAATAATCGATCGGCGCATATCTGACTGGAAGCGCATGGTGGATGTGAATGTGAATGGAGTTCTCCACGGTATCGGAGCTGTATTGCCAACCATGCTTGGACAAGGATCTGGTCATATCGTGATGATCGGGTCGATCGCGGGCCGGAGGCCCTTCCCCGGTGGAACGGTATACGCAGCGACGAAGTTTGCCGTCAGAGCACTTTCATGGGGCCTACATCTGGAACTTGGTGCTGCTCATGGAATCCGTGTCACGGACATTCAACCAGGACAGGTGGCGACTGAACTCTATGAAGGTGTCCCGCATGGCCCCTATAAGGATGCTTGGGATAAAGCCTGGGAGGGCAAAAGGAGACTCCAGCCTCAGGATATCGCTGACACAGTTCTCTTTGCTGTTACCTCACCCGAACATATGGCAGTAAGCGAGTTACTCGTGCGACCGCTTGATCAGGCGAACTGACTTCTGATCCCGAAACCGCAGTTCAGTTAGCAGCCCCATAATAGATACTATTGAACAGGAACCCAAAGGTACCATGGGGCTGTGCACGGAACGTGATCTTGGGGCCGAATATGAAGAGTTTACCCTCACCGTAGTCTGCCTCTATCGCTCCAACCCCACCGACTAAGTATTGCTCACCCCAAGCCCAACCACTTCTGAGCGGTTCCTCGGTGTTATACCAGCCGACTGTTCGGATCCGTTGCGGATCAGCACCAGCAGACAGTCTAAACGTCGGGCTATGGCTGAAAAGCACGTTAGCTCTTTCCCCAAAGCCGTGTGTGAGCGGGCTAACATGTTCAACCTTCATATCAAGTACCGATCCCGGTGTAAAATACTTTTCACGGGTAAGCGGCACCCCATTTTCAACCAAGTGATTTGAAATTGGAAGCCCAGCATGCATTGCCAGGCTCGTAGAGGTCCCAATCGTGACGGCTGCCCCTCCGCTCCGCACGTAATCAAGGATTCTCGGCACAGTCTGGTTGATGGTCACCGCACCTATACGAGCCCTGAATTCTTCGGGTATGGTAGCAGGATCCGGGCCACCCCCTTGTCCACCATCTGTAGTAGCCGGGATCGCTCCGTCTTCGAACACGAGTACGTCGTATTGGTCTAGGTCGGCATTATCGAAATCGGGGGGATACAATACGTCGAAGTCGAACTCAAAATCCTCGAGAATCATTCGTGTCCACCCGGATGGCATTGAGCCACCGTATCGATCCCACAATCCAATTCGTACCGGGCTCAACTCCATTGAGCTTCCTGTTGGTGGGCTGGCCACTCCTACGAAACTCAATCCTTTTTCCTCTGCAAGCTGCTCGATACTCGCTCTATCAATTTCGAGGTAAAAAGCACCCTCACCAAAGTTCAGTCCTTCGGCAATTACCTCATCCATGTACCAGCGCGCACTTCCACCCGCGGCGAGTACTCGATTAACTGCTATGAACGCATCGTTGATATGGTCGACGATATACCCGGTTGAATTCTCCTGGCCCGTGATCGTGCCAGCAGGTGGTGTTGAAATGATTTCATCAATTACTTCAAAAGGCCCATCAAAGCCCTCTAAGATGCGATCAAAATCAACACCCATCTGCCAAGCCAATGTCCAACCTGTGTTGTCATAGGGAGCCGTAGGAGGTGCCCCAGGATATGGAAAATCGTTTGGGTGTTCTTGCTTCTCAAACATGTCCAGCACGTGTGGACGAAACGCTTGCGCTGTTTTCACTACATATGAACCCACCGGATAAGATTGCCCATCAACTGTGAAATCAGCTGTCGCTCGATGAACATCTACACCGTTATAGAGAAGCGTATTCACGAACTTTGTGGCGGTCAGAAAATCCCTCTGTCCAGAGGAAATGATAAATCCGCGAGGATCTCGATCTTCGGGTTTGCGCAGAGCCTGTTCCCAATCATCCCTTGAACCCCGCTGCACCGTCTCAGCAAGAGCATCAATTTCAAACGGGTACGTAGTCCAAGTGTCGACATTGCCGCGTTCTATTGAGTTCGTACCCATCTGCCAGATGTTGTAGAGAAGATGGTCTGAATTTCGTGACGCGTAATCGAGAACAGCCCAATTTGCGGTCTGTGAGTATTCAATAGACTGACGAAAATGCCAGGTTCCTGGCTCGACCGGTAATGGCAGGTCACCGTGGGGCATCTGGCGATCAGGGATAAACGGTATCTCAATGGGAGTGGGATGGCCGATCGTCTCTGTTAGCAGACCAATCATGTTCTTGAAGTATGGAGTAGTTCTTAGCCCGCCATTCCACCACGTCGAGTAGGATGCTCCAGATCTCATTGTGGTGCCGCCCTTCCCTTCCCGAACGAACCTTTGATGCATCGCAGATCCAACCTGATCCAGTCCTGTCATGATAAGTGGATCTAGATAATGGTTCGGAGGGTCACGGAACGGTGGCGCAAACATGACAGTCCCTGCAGGTCCAGTCTGGTGATGATTATAGAGGATCTGGGGATACCAATCCCGATATGCCGAGGTGTTCATATTCTGAGACTCGGCGAGCGCAGCCATATAAAAGTCACGGTTATTGTCGTGCCCGGCATACTTGTTATAGAGGACAGGAACTTCTGAAGTAGAACGCTCTAACTCATCCTCATGTCTCATATACCAGTCGGAGACTAGCGTCTGACCGTCCGGGTTCGCATGGGTAGCCAACAAAACGACGTCATTAAGAATACGGAGTGTCTCGGCATCACTATTGGCATTCATCCGGTACACGAGTTCGGTGAGTTGATGCGCACCGAGTACTTCGGTGGCATGCAGTCCCCCATCAATCCAAACAATCGCCTTGCCTTCTTCAGCTAATTCCAGGGCTTCAGAGGAACTGACTCCCTCAGCCTTGGCCATCCTGCGGGAAATCTCCCGGTAGCGGTCAATGTTCTTGTGGTTCTCTGGAGAAGTGATAATCGCCTGGATATGAGGCCGGCCCTCCTCAGTTAATCCAAGCGTGTCTAAAACCATACGGTCAGATTCACTGGCCAACTTGATCCAGTACTCGTGTAACTGTTCATAATTGATCAGTTCGTAGTCAGTTCCTATCGCAAAACCAAATTGCTCTTCAGGAGAGGTGGCTTGATTTTGTGTGCAAGCAGTACCCGCGAGAACAATGCTCAAGGTGACGATTGAGAGTGAAAATGACTTGCGCTCGTTCATGCGGGGCACACCCTTCTGGAGGTTTTTCATGAGTTCTCGTGACCCTGATTCTCTTGCCGGCTTGGGGTAACGTCAACAAATGTACATGTTGAAGTCCTAGTCTTGCACAGCACCAGGGTAATGATGATGAAGAGATATCTCCGACGTTTGCTTGTCTTGAACTTTTTTCTTTTTCTTCCGAGCGGTCTTACAAGCCAAGAAAGTGGGTTGCGGTTGGTAGCCGAACCCGGGGTTATTTCACTCGAAGTTGGAAGCTCTGCACCACTGACAGTACGGGTACTTGATGCTTCCGGATCCTTGGTGGATGTCCCTGTCCGTTACGCAGCGCCCCGCCAGGCTCTACGCGTACGAAACGGCATGGTTCAAGCATTCAGCGCTGGAAACTTTGAGATTATAGCTACAGCAGTACTCTCAACCGGTATTCGTGAAGAAACTCCCACACTAAGGATACCCGTCAGTATCTCCTGGCCAGGTATAAACACGATCAACCTCAACCCATCCGCACCAGTCCTCTTCGTCGGGACGACCCTAAACCATCACCCTATCGCCATCCATGCAGATGGAACCAGGCGCCCCGCGCCTGTGCTCACGTGGACAACATCTGATCCTTCAGTCGCATCGGTCGACCCCTATGGAGCAATGACCGGACATTCAGAGGGAACAGTGACGCTCACAGCATCAATTGAAGGAACTTCTGTGGAGACCTTGCACACGGTGAGGCCATTCCCAGCTACTGAACTTTTGATTGAAGGAGGAAGCGACGAAGCGCGAACAGGAGATGTGCTCCGTTTCTCTGCCACTGGCCTAGGACCAGAAGGAAGGATTGAAGACCTGCCAGTGACCTGGGCATACACCTTTATACCTGATGACTCAATAAAGGCACCCGGTTCCGCAGCAATCATGAACGAGGGTTCATTCGTGGCCGAAGTTCCTGGACGCTATACAGTTCTCGCACTATCAGGCTCCCTTAGCAGCCGTAAGACAGTATTGGTACACGGCCGTGGAATCGTTCAGCCAATTGAGTTACAAGGGCAAGGCGCGGTTCGAAACTCCCACACATCGGATCTCTGGGTATTTGAGGGGCTTGATGGAAAAGACTACGCGATCACTGGCACTTGGTCGGCCGCCGGGTGGGCTTACTTCTGGGACGTCACTGACCCGACCAACATGTTCGCAACAGACTCAATCCAGATCGACGCTCGAACAGTGAACGATGTGAAAGCGCCACCGAGCGGTCGTTATGCTGCTCTCTCCCGTGAAGGAGCTTCTAACCGAAGTAATGGCGTGGTGATCTTAGACATGGCAAACCCAGCTCACCCTATCATCGCCTCAACGTTTGAAGCAAACGGTGTCACAGGCGGCGTTCACAATATGTTCGCAACCGAAGATTACCTTTTCGCACTTGCTGGAGGGGACAAGTACGTCATCATCGATGTCCGCGATCTATATAATCCAACGTATGTGAGTGAGTACAACCACCCAAACAGCCGCGTGCATGATGTCTGGGTGCACGATGGAATCGCGTATTCCTCAGAATGGGAAAATGGTGTAGTTGTCGTTGATGTTGGGAATGGGAAATGGGGCGGCACGATAGAAGATCCCGTATTCGTAACCAATGTCCCATATCCAGTGGGTGCCACACACGCAGCTTTCCCATATTACCAGGAGTCAACCGGGAAATTCTACTTGTTTCTTGGAGACGAGATGAGTGGTGGTGTCGATGAGCCTTGGGCTGGACGTGGAAGCGACAACCGTCCCTATAACGCTGTTACCGGTGAAGGAGGTGTGCAGGGGCGCATGCGAGGCTATCTCCATATCATTGATTTCACAGATCCTGAGGAACCACTCGATGTGGCACGTTACGAGATTCCAGAGTCTGGGACACACAACCTGTGGATTGAAGATGACGTGCTCTACCAAGCATACTATAAAGGTGGTCTGCGCGTGGTAGATATATCTGGTGAGCTAATGGGGAATCTCGCACACCAGGGTCGGGAAATCGCCATCTACAAACCCCAGGATCCTGGCGGATTTCTCAGGAACCAGGTAAGCGTTTGGGGCGCCCAACCTCATAAAGGTCATATCTTTTTCTCTGATATGAACTCAGGACTTTGGGCTGCAAAATTATCTCCGAGAAGCAGACCTATCAGCTGACCCAGAGTTTCAACCCGCCCGTATTTTGTAGCTAAGTACTTTGGGGCATCAGTAGTCGACCGGTCTCAGATAGAACTCTCCAATCGCGCTTGAAGAAAGAACTGCGACGGTAGGGAGTTCACGTTTCCAGTGTGTTGCCTGGAGCCGCTTCCAAACGAGTTCGACTTCCTCTTGGTTAAACCCACCCCGTGCGAGCTCCTCAACACTGTAGCCGGAAACCAAACCGAAAAGGATTGGATCTGCTGCATGATACGAAATGCCAATCTCGTCTTCATCAGTAACCCCCTTCACGAGATCAGCTGTGGCAGGCTTCTCGATAATCACCTCTGGGATACCCAAGTGTCTAGCAAGAGCCCACACCTGAGTCTTGAAGAGATCACCCAAGGGATTGATCGGCGGAGAGTCATCAGCATGCCAAGTAAAGTATCCAAGCAACCTCTCACTCTTATTCCCAGTACCGAGCGGGAGGGCTCCTAGCTTAGCCGATTGGTCGAAGAGTATCACTGAGCGCAGCCGGGCCATGAGATTACCCTTACGAAGAGGCGATATCTCAGGCTCGTACTCTTTCACGTACAGGTCTATGGGATCCGAAATCTCAATGGTCCAAGCCTGAGCTTCGGTCATATCAAGAACGAGAGCTGCATGCTCAAGGCTTTCTTGGCTTGATGTTCTGTACGGGAGACGGAACCCGTAGACGTTTTCAGGACCCAAAGCCTTACAGGCTAAAGCAAGAGATACAGCTGAGTCCACTCCACCACTTACCCCCACAACTACTCTCTCAAACCCTCTTTGCCTACAAACTTCGTCCCGAATGAACTCAATCAGAGTTTTTTCGACTAGATCAATGTCAAGGTTGAGCTCCGCCTCATGAATTCTTCCCAAATCTTCATTCGGAAGGGGTCCATCACCTACCAGTCCCTCAACAACCACCTCCTCAGCTTCATTCTCCAATGGCGAATGCAGGTCCTCTAGAACTGCATTAGTCCGTGTTGACTCAAGGGATCTTTGAAGATGGGGCAGCATCTGTTCAAGATCAGCAAGAAGAGGAGAAGCAACTCGTGATCGGTCGATTGATGCCGCATCAAGCGAGGCCAGGGTGACAACTTCCTCTAGAAGAGGCCCACGCGCTAAGAAGCGCCCATCTGGGCCAACCGCAATAGATCCTCCAGGGAATAGCTTGCCCCCCTCAGACCCAACAAGTTGAGCCACAATCACGAAAATCCCATGCTCTAGTGCAATTCCGGGAGCGATCTGTTCCCATCTCTCCAAATTCCGGGGGCGGCCACCAGCTTGTGAGAAGTCTCGTGCCGGAGAGGCACTTGGCACTACCAGCAGCTCTGCACCATCAAGGGCTAGAATGGTTGCAGGCAAGGAATGCCACATTTCTTCACAAATCAGCATCCCTATCCGACCAAACCTCGTTTCAAAGGCCTGAACATCTGTGCCTGGCTCAACGAAACGTGCCTCATCAAAAACTCCGTAAGTCGGCAGAAACATCTTTCGGTGAACATGTCTCAGCTTCCATGCACCCTCACCAGCCTCTAGATACACAGCACTGTTGTATAGCCGCCGCCGCCAGCGTTCGTAAAAGCCGATCACCACGTCCGGACTCATTTCTGGGGGGGAACCCAACAGTTCAATGAGTTCTTCTATAGTTACTGCAGACTCAGCCACACCTCCTTCTAGGAAGTACCCACTGAGTGAAGTCTCCGGGAAGACGATAAGATCAGTAGAATTAGACTGACTTGCGATCGTGCGTTGAACGGCCTCCACATTTGCTGACACTTCAGCTTTCGTGGGCTTGAATTGAACAAGTGCCACCCTCAGCGGGGGGCGGACATCGGTATTGTTCATGGGCCGTGTGGCCATTTTAAGTTATCCACTCTTAGCACCGACCCTTTCGGGAAGGGCAAAGTAAAGGTATCCGTTCCCGTCTGCTTGTTGCAGGGATGGGATGCCAAACTTGGAATATTACTAAGGGAACGCCGCTTCTTGTAAGGGTGTTTAAGGATTGCTGAACCTGACATGCTGCCGCCGAGGGCGCACTTAATGATACATCGCATATCTTTAGTGACATTGATCCTGGTTCTGACAACAACTTCAGCACAGGCTCAGAACACACGCATTCCATCGGATTCAAGGGCACAGGATAACCGCCCACAGCTTGCAATCCTTGATAGTGCAGTCTCAGCCATAACCCAAATGCACATGGATCAGTTCAGTGACTCCATACTTTGGGAAGCAGCGATCGATGGGTTGATCGAAGCACTTCAGGACCCTTATGCAGAACTTTTTACCCCTGTCGAATCTGAAGCATGGGAAGAAGAAACTACGGGTAACTATTCTGGAATTGGGCTACAAATTACTCAGCTGAATGAGAGAATTACGGTTACAGCTGTCTTCCGCAGTACTCCGGCAAACCAAGCAGGACTTTTAGTGGGTGACGTTATCGTTGGAGTGAACGAACACGATGCCTCATCGTGGACTACCGGGATGGCAGCAGACTCGATCAGAGGACCTGTAGGAACCGATGTTCTGGTCAAAATTCAGCGGCAGGGTTTTGATGAACCAATCGCATTTGATATTAAGAGAGCTCAAGTGCACCGCCCCGCAGTTCATTTCGGTCGACTAGAGGGTGGACTTGGATACGTCGTTCTGGACCGTGTTGCCCGTAACGCAGCAAGTGAGATGAACGACGTCTTGCGTGATATGGACTCAGCCAAGGGCTTGATCATCGACCTGCGGAGAAATCCCGGAGGGTTCCTAGACGAGTCCTTAATGCTGGCAGATCTATTCTTGAAACCGGGTTCAAAGCTTGCCAGCACCGTTCAAAGAGCACCCGGCGGTCCCGCAAGTGAGACAACTGCAGATTCTTGGGATGATCGCTGGCCTCAGTTAGTTCCAGATCTACCGATTGTCGTACTGGTTGATGAGTTCACAGCCTCGGGAGCTGAAATCTTGGCTGGTGCACTCCAGGATTATGATCGTGGACTAGTCATGGGTGCACGCACATTCGGTAAAGGTGTCGTTCAAACTGTAATGCCGCTGCCCTTCAACCGGCGCCTACGCTTCACTACCGGCTCATGGTTAACACCCTTGGGACGCTCGCTCCAAAGAGTCAGAGATGCTGAAGGACGCCCCATTGAAGAAGACCTCGACACGCTTCCTCGGGTAACCACTCCTATGGGTCGAACGCTTATCAATGGTGGCGGGATTTTCCCAGATCTTGAGATTGAAAACGATACTTTGAAAACGATGGAACGCGAACTGATCGCAACCGCGAATGAAACACGTGTTCTTCTGGGGCTTAGGCTTGCCGAATTCGGATTCGAAGTCGCAACGACACTTCTTGAAAACGATGAGAGACCAAATCTCTCTGAAGGGCAATTTGAAAGATTCCTAGAACAGCTTGAAGAAGACGGACTGCCGGCAGAGTTACTCTCAGATGAAGATGTGCGCTCATATCTTCACTGGCAGGCCCGCATCAATATCGCTCAGCGCATGGACGACGTTGGCTCAGAGGCGGACTTCCGTAAGGAACGAGATAGGGTCCTGGCGGAAGCAATCCAACTTCTAATGACTTCAGACGGGCAAATAGGTCTGTTTCAAGAATTGGATAAAAGAACGTCTGGAGTAGGTAACGAAGGGGCAGAAAGCTAAGGCTCCAGCAGGGTCAATACTGATCAACTGCCCTAGGCACGGGGATGGTATTTCCCGTGAATCTTACGTAGGTATTCGCGATCTACGTGTGTATAAATCTGAGTACTCGAAATATCTACATGACCCAGCAGCTCTTGGACAGCAGCCAAGTCAGCCCCACCCTCCAACAAATGCGTCGCGAAAGTGTGTCGCAACGTATGCGGCGAAACGTTCTTGCTTATCGCTGCTTGGCGTCCCGAATCCTTGATCAGTTTCCAGACTGATTTTCGTGTGAGCGGACGCCCTCGAGCATTCAGATATACCTGTCCCTTCCCTTCTGCTCGATCGAGCTTTGGACGCAGTTCGCTAAGGTATCTTCTTAGAGTTGCCAAGGCTGGTGCGCCGATAGGCACAATCCGCTCTTTGCCACCTTTTCCAAACACTGTGATAAAAGAATTATCCAAATCCAATCCAGATATCAGCAGTCCCACGAGCTCTGAAACACGGACACCTGAGGCATAGAGTAACTCAAGGATAGATCGGTCACGCCAGTATAGTGGCTTCTCCGGACTCGGAGCATCCAGTAGTCGCTGTGTTTCCTCTTTGGTCAAAAACTCAGGTAATCGATCCCCAATTTTCGGACTTTCCAGACGCTCTGTCGGATCAACTGACAACCAACCTTCCGCAAGTAAGAACCGGAAAAAAGTTCGTACAGCCGACTGAGCCCGCCTTATCGATGATGGCGCGAGCCCGGCTTCATGAAGAGAGAATATCCACGTCCTGAGAACCGGCGGAGTCACGTGGGCTGGATCGGTGATACCTTGCCGAGCAAGGAACTCTATACAGTTCTCCAAGTCATGCTGGTATGCAGAAAGAGTGCGCTTGGATAGGCCTCGTTCGAAGATCAGATAGTCCTGGAACTGCTCTAGCCTAAAAGCCCTAGTCGATTTCTCTACAGATTTATCGACGTTGAGTTCATTCATCTGATTCGTCGTTCTTAGTTCGCCACCACCAGTAGATAACCGGTAAAAGTGCAAGGACTGTAACCACTGCCAAGACACTGCTCGTACGAGTCAAAAGTGCGCTCAATACTTCAAGGTTGTACCCAGTCAAGGCTCCCAACCAAATCAGTGTGCCATACCAAATGGCGGAGGCAGCTGCAAGAGGTACGGCCACAGGTCCAAACCGCTGCTGCGTTATTCCAGCGAAAATCGGGACCACTGCTCGTAGTCCAGGAAGGAACCGAGTCCAAAAAATAGCCCAGGTTCCCCATCGTTCATAAAAGCGTGCCATGCGATCCATCTGGTGATTTTTTAGGACTCGTTGTCCCCAGCCCTGCATAAAAAAAGGCCTTCCATGAGTGTATCCCACCCGATACATCACAAGCGCCGATCCTACATTTAGTGACCAAGTAACAGCAAAAATCAATCGACTATCGAGAGGCCCGAACGCTGAGAGAAAGCCACCAAGTGCAACGAAAGTATCAGCCGGAACTGCTGGGATCACATTTTCAACAGCAGCTCCAATTCCTAATCCAACGTAGAGGAAGCCCACAGGGATCTGGTCCATGAAAGACAGAAAATCTGCCACTGGCAACTACCTCCATACACCCGTAAAGGGTTGGATCAGGGAGTCCCGCTTCCTTCTCCTATACTACCTGAGTCCGGAAAGTTCGAAGTCCGATTAATTAACGCCACAGAGTGCACGGCCAAACCTTCGCCCGACCCTATCCAACCTAATCCTTCGTTGGACTTTCCTTTAATCGACACGCGATCCGCAGCAATTTGTAAAACTTCCCCTAATCGTTTCTTCATCGCTTCTATATGGGGGGCAATTTTCGGTTTTTCACAAATCACGGTCACATCGATATTGACCACCATAAAACCCTCGTACTCGAGGATTTGCCTGGTTCGTTCAAGCAAGTCCATCGAATCCGCTCCTTTCCAGGTGTCATCATCCGGCGGAAAGTGACTGCCGACATTACCCATGGAAGCTGCGCCCAAAATTGCGTCGATCACAGCATGGGCAATCGCGTCTCCATCAGAGTGACCTGACAACCCAGGATGACCTGGAATATATACCCCTCCAAGCATGAGCCTGCGATCCTCTGCAAAGCAGTGAGAATCGTAGCCAGTTCCAACTCTCATTGAATACTCTCTAGAATTGGCATCCCTCGTTGCCGGAATAAGCCAGAACCGTCAATCAGTCCCACCCCCGGATCGCTAGACAAACATTGTGTCCTCCGAAACCGAAAGAATTCGAGAGTGCAAGTCGAACTGGACGCTCGATCACTCCACCATGAGCGTACTCAAGATCACACTCTGGATCAGCTGTTTGGAAATTGATGGTTGGAGGAATTTTGCCAGTCCTACAGACTAAGATCGAGACGATCGTTTCAAGCGCTCCGGTAGCTCCGAGCAAATGGCCAGTCATCGATTTGGTGGATCCGACCACAATTTCATATGCCCGCTCCCCTAGTACTTCTTTGATCGCAGTTGTCTCTATAGCATCAGCCATTGTCGAGGTACCATGAGCGTTAACGTAGTCGACATCGTCTGGACTGGCCTCTGCCTTTTCTAGGGCCATCTGCATAGCGTACTGAGCTCCGTAACCGTCAGGCGGCGGCGCAGTGATGTGGTAAGCGTCTGCTGAGAGTCCATAGCCAACGAGTTCCGCTAGAATCTCTGCACCCCTAGCCTCTGCACACTCAAGCGCCTCCAGCACAAGGGCACCCGCACCCTCTCCCATTACGAAGCCATCTCGATCTGCTGAAAAAGGACGGCTAGCACCTGCAGGATCTTCATTTCTAGTGGACAAAGCTTTCATGGAGGAAAATCCAGCATATGTCATAGGGGTTATCGTTGCTTCACCCCCGCCCGCGATCATCATATCTGCATCACCATGCTGGATATGTCGCATGGCATCCCCAATCGCATGAGCCGATGATGCGCACGCCGAAACGGTAGCATAGTTCGGTCCCTGGAGATTCCAACGCATAGATATGTAGCCAGCTGAGATATCTGGGATAAACATGGGTATGAAGAATGGGCTGACTCTTTTAGGACCATGCTCAATCAACTTCCTGTGTTGCTCCTCAAACGTGGATATTCCCCCTATACCGCTACCGAAGATGACACCAAAGCGAGCTGGTTCTACACCGTCAGGAGGTCCATCTAGTCCTGCAGAGGCGAGTGCCTGTGCGGATGCAGCAACAGAAAACTGAGACACGCGATCATGACGCTTAACGTCCCTGCGCTCCAGATATTCGAGAGGGTCAAATCCCTTAACTTCACACGCGATGCGCGAGGCAAAATCATCGGTAGCATCAAATAGGGTGACAGGTCCCCCTCCACTTCTACCTGCCAGCATGCTCGTCCAACAGGATTCCACATCATTACCGACAGGTGAAACCAAACCAAGACCAGTGACTACTACGCGACGCAGTCGCCCTTCTTTACTATTCCCATTCAACATCTTACGTGAGTTATTGCGCGACCTCAGTTATCGCTCTGCTTGTTTAGATATCCCACTGCGTCACCCACAGTTCTCATCTTCTCGGCGTCCTCGTCGGGAATGTCCAGCCCGAATTCTTCTTCGAACGCCATGACAAGCTCGACCGTGTCGAGGGAATCAGCGCCAAGATCCTCAACAAACGAAGCATCATCAGTGACCTTCTCTGGCTCTACCCCTAGCTCGTTAATAATGATCTCACGCACCCGTGCGTCGATCGACTCGCTCATGTAGCCTCCGTTTATTCGTCTATCGGAAGAAAGGGCCCAATGCCCTATCCCATAACCATACCACCATCGACCGCTAAAACTTGGCCAGTAATGTAGCAAGCTGCGGGGCTCACGAGAAACAGTGCGACGCCTGCGATATCATTCGGCTCTCCCAATCTTGCAAGCGGAATCTGGCTCTGGAGCGCCCCAATCTGATCTTCTGTAAGCGCATCAGTCATGTCGGTACGGATAAATCCGGGAGCAATTGCATTACAACGAACCCCGCGTGGTGCCAATTCCCTTGCAATGCTCTTCGTAAACCCTATTAACCCCGCCTTTGAAGCAGCGTAGTTGGCTTGCCCCGCATTACCCATCAGCCCAACCACTGAGGCAATGTTGAGGATTACTCCACTTCTCTGCTTGAGCATTCCCCTGCCAACTGCACGGGTCAAATTGAAAGCTCCCTTTAGGTTGACCTCTATAACATCATCAAACTCTTCATCCTTCATACGTAACAGAAGGTTATCTCTGGTAATCCCAGCATTATTAACGAGAATATCTATGGTCCCCAGATCTTCCTGTACTTGTTTGACTATTCCTGCAGCACTGTCATGGTCTGCGACATTACCCTGGTACCCTGAGTGGCCTCCACCTGGAAGTGAACCAGCCGCTGCTACAGCGCCCTCACCATCCAAGTCCATAATTGCTACCCGAGCCCCTGCGTTCGCGAATGCTACTGAGATCGCGTGCCCGATACCTCTAGAGCCTCCTGTAACCAAGGCAATTTTCCCTTGTAGGTCCGGACCACTTAACACTTCATTCATCGAATGCCTCCACGTCTTTGGGCTCACCCACAGTTTGACAAGGGATGCCCTTAGCATTTTTACGATTTAACCCACACAAAACGCCGCCTGGACCCAGTTCGATAAAATGTGTGACCCCTGAGTCGAGCATCGTAGTGATGGAATCTCTCCAACGTACCGGTGACGTCAGTTGCTGAACGAGTAGTCTATGAGCTTCCTTAGCAGAATTAACGAACTTTGCGGTGACATTTGAGACCACTGGAAATTTTGGATCTTGCATTTCAATCCTATCTAACTGGTCACCGAGACCCTTCGCAGCCGACTCCATCAGAGGCGAGTGGAAGGCTCCAGAGACCTTGAGTTTCAAAGCCCTCTTAGCACCGGCATCGCGAGCTAAGACGATGCCCTCATCAACTCCTGAGATATCTCCACTTACTACAATCTGCCCGGGTGAATTAAAGTTAGCCGGCACACACGTTCCCGTAGTAACACCGGCGCAAACATCAACTACTACTTGATCACTGAGACCAAGAATCGCTGCCATAGTCCCCGGTACTCGAGTACCCGCTGCACGCATCAATTCACCTCTCAGGCGCACTATTTTCAAAGCATCAGAGAAAGAGAATGTCCCGGCAGCCACATAAGCACTGAACTCACCAAGTGAGTGACCCGCCGAAAATGTGACTCTACCCAGACGCTCTTCCATCACACGCAAAACTGCAATCGAGTGAGCAAGGATAGCCGGTTGCGCATTTTCTGTAGCCGTTAATTCGTCCTCTGGGCCATCAGCCATCAGTTCTGAAAGGCTGAATCCGAGAACTTCATCTGCCAGTGCAAGTGTTTCTGCAGCAATTGGTTCCGTTTCGGCTAAGGCTTTAGCCATTCCAACATACTGTGAACCCTGACCGGGGAAGATTAAAGCAATTGACATAGAGATCTGGCTACCAGCGCAGTGCCATTGCTCCCCAAGTCAGTCCAGATCCAAAAGCTACTGTGAGTACATTTGACCCAGGTGCGATCAATCCCTCTTCGTCAGCTTCGTCAAGCGCAACAGGCACAGTTGCAGAGCTCATATTTCCATACCTATTCACGTTGACAAACACCTTTTCCATCGGCAAGCCTGCATATTTTGCTGTGGCTTCAATAATCCTGATATTCGCTTGATGAGGTATAAGCAACTGCACATCGTCCACCGTAAGTCCCGCATTCTGCAGAGCTACATTGCAAGAATCTGCCATGCAACGAACTGCATGCTTGAATACCTCCCGGCCCTCCATCCGAATAAGGTGGCTTTTCTCATCCAAGACCTGTTGGCTAAACGGGACAGCAGCGCCCCCCCCAGGACGATATAAGAGGTCAGCAAGATCTCCATTAGAACCCAAATGTGAAGAGAGAATTCCTCTACCAGATCCGTTTGTTGGCCGTAGTATCACCGCACCAGCGCCATCCCCGAATAGCACGCTTGTAGAGCGGTCCTCCCAATCCACAATCGAACTCATTTTCTCCGTTGCTATTACTAAGGCTACCTCAGCACGACCAGCCGCTACATAGCATTCAGCGACAGTCATCGCATAAATAAATCCCGTACAAGCGGCAATCACGTCAAAAGCGACGGCATTCGAGCACCCAAGCAATGCTTGTGTGTCGCAGGCTGTTGAAGGAAGCCAGCGATCGGGTGTAGCTGTCGCCAGAATGATCACATCAACTTCGCCCGGCTCAACTCCAGCCTGCTCCATCGCTTTGCGAGCTGCAGCTGCACCCATGTAGGATGCTCCCATATCATCAGGTGCTATGCGACGCTCCTGGATACCTGTACGAGTTCGAATCCACTCATCTGAAGTATCTAAGCGTTCGGCTAGGTCATCGTTTGTCACGACATCGTCTGGCAGAAACCGACCGGTTCCAGTGATTTCTACCAGCGGACTGGGTTTCTTCATGAGACCTCTTCTGATGCATCATTTATTGATGCAGACAAACGGCTAGCAGTTTGGGCTACCATATTAGAACGTACTGCTTGAGCAGCTACACTGATCGCATTCCTTATGGCCTTCGATGATGAACCACCATGGCAAATAACTGAAACCCCTCCAACACCTAGAAGTGGCGCACCCCCAGTCTCTGAATAATCCAGAATCCGGAATATGCGATCGAAGTCCAGAGAGTTCTCAGTCAAAGTATCCAGCTCCGTTTTTATTAAACCAATAATGAACTGAGCGACTGACTCGTAAAACTTCAATAAAACGTTGCCAACAAATCCATCACACACGACAACATCACAGACACCCTCAATTATATCCCGACCTTCGACGTTCCCGATAAAATTTAGACCATCTTCACTGCTCAGCACCCCATAGGCTGCCGCACTCAGCTCGTCACCCTTGCCTGGTTCCTTCCCAATATTTAGGAGAGCGATACGAGGTTTAGCACGCCCCATTATCTCCCGAGCATATATGTTTCCAAGGTGTGCGAACTGGACCAGATGCTGGGGCTTACAGTCAACATTAGCTCCCGCATCAACAAGCAGACACTGTTCTTCTGCTGTCGGTAACAGGGTGCCTATCGCTGGACGATCTACCCCTGGTAAGGGTTTGAGTTTGAAAAGTGATGTGGCCATTACAGCACCAGTAGAACCAGCACTCACAAACGCATCTGCCTCTCGTTTCCTCTGAAGCTCAAGACCCACTACAATGGAAGAATTGGGCTTCTTGCGGATTACTGACGCAGGGGAATCACCCGCCTGAACGCTGTCAGGCGCGTGATAGACTGAGATGCGATTGGGCACAGATTCGTGTCTTGCCAACTCTGCTTCAATCACGTCCCGATCACCGACGAGTATCAGTTCGAGATCGGACCCGTGCTCTCTCAGAGCTTCGACAGCCCCCGCTATCTCAATCCGGGGGGCGTCATCCGTGCCCATCGCATCAAGAACGATGCGCATGGGGATTACCTAACTCAGTGAAGCCGGCACGATTAAAGCTACTCTAGGCCGACTTCAAGAACTGGTTCACCTCTATACTCCCCGCAATTGGGGCAAACCCTATGAGGCACCTTTGAATCTCCACATTTCGGGCAGGTATTCACGCTCACACGCTCTGCCTTGAAGTGCGTTCGGCGCTTCCGTTTACGCTGTTTCGATGTCCGTTTCTTAGGAACAGCCATATGACCTACTCACTTTTCCTTGAGAACCCTTAGTGCTTCCCACCTGGAATCAGTGTGATCCTCAGTACAATTGCACGTCTGCTTATTTCGGTTAGTCCCACAACGAGAGCAAAGCCCCTTACAGTCGGACTTACAAATCACATATGGATCTACCGCAAAAACAACCTCTTCACGAACTGCATTACTCAAATCAATCTCAGTACCTTGTCCATAAACGTGAACCCCATCGTCATCTTCCGCGCCCTTTTCATCAGCGGAAACAAACACCAATGTCAATTCATGGCCCACCTCACTCCCAACGGGCTCAAGACAACGCCTGCATTCCTGTTTGAGCCTTCCATCAAGCGAACCCCTGACTACAATCTCTCCCGAACCGGCCAGAGAAGCCGTGAGTTTTACTTCAACCGAACCGTCCCATTCAACACCGCTCCCCTCCCAAAGTGCAGAAGCAGCTGGCAAGCAAGCATTTAATTCAACAGATCCTTCTCGGTCCAAGCGAGTAAGATCAAGGCTTAGCATGGTCATAAAAGCTAGTTTCGGAGCAATAATTGTCTAGGCTAACGACACATCTTATTGCTGGTGCTTAGCCAATGCTTTAGCGCTCACTTTGAGAGAAAAAGAAGCCAATTTCAACCTGCGCATTTTCGTCCGAATCAGACGCATGAATCGCATTTCGGCCCTTAGATTCAGCATAAAGATTCCTCACAGTCCCTTCGGCGGCTTCTGCAGGATCTGTCGCCCCAATCACTTCCCTCAATTTCTCTACAGCCGCGTCGGCTTCAAGCACCATAGGAATTACCGGACCCGATGTCATGAGATCAACTAACTCTTCATAGAACGGCTTTCCTTCATGAACCGAGTAGAAAGCTCCGGCTTGTTCACGATTGAGTACCAGAAGCTTGATTGCCTTGATACTAAATCCACTATTCTCTAGGTGAGCGATAATCTTCCCGGCATTACCCGAGCCAACCGCATGTGGTTTGATAATTGCCAGCGTATGATTCATGAATAATTCTCTTAGTTAGTAGAACTGAACTAGGCGAGTCTGCTCTTTAGCAGACCAACGATATCGGCCGGCCGGATCGCAACAGATATTCCATTTTCATTGAACACTCTGATTTTTTCCTCGGCAGTCCCTGAGGATCCACTGATAATTGCTCCCGCATGCCCCATCCTACGACCTGGCGGAGCTGTTTGTCCCGCTATGAAACCGACGACGGGCTTGGACATGTTCTCTTTAACATAGGTAGCTGCTTCTTGCTCATCAGTCCCCCCAATCTCACCAATCATGACCACAGCAGTTGTTTCGGGATCTTCCTCAAAAGCCTCTAGACAACTGATGAAATTCGTACCGATGAGGGGATCTCCACCAATTCCAACACAAGTTGTTTGACCTAATCCCGCAGTTGTTAACTGGAATACAGCCTCGTACGTAAGCGTGCCTGATCGTGAGACGACACCGATGGGTCCTTCAGCTACGATCTGACCCGGCAGTATCCCGACCTTTGACTTTCCAGGTGAAATAAGTCCGGGACAATTAGGTCCCAGTACACGCACACCTCGATCTCTCGCAAAAGCATGAGCTCGTGCCATATCCAGAACGGGTATTCCTTCAGTAATCGCAACGATCAGATCTACTCCCGATTCTGCTGCCTCCAATATTGCCCCTGCAGCAAATCTTGGCGGTACATAAATGACTGAAGTATCGGCACCCGTCTCTCTAACGGCCTCATCCATTCCATTGAAGATGGGCACACTGCTACCGTTCGGTCCCTCAAAAGTTTGTGACCCTTTACCAGGGGTCACACCTGCCACAACCCTGGTTCCGTATGCCATCATTTCTCGGGTGTGGAATGATCCGTCTCGCCCAGTTATTCCTTGGACCACAACCTTAGTATCAGAGTCAATAAAGATCGCCACTATGCAACTCCTGCTAGCTCTACCGCTTTCTCTACCACCTCGTCCATCGACGTGTAGGCAGAGAGACCAGCATCTTCAAGGATCTTGAGAGCAAGGTCCTCATTTGTGCCCGTGAGCCGAATAACGATTGGCAACTCAATATCAATGTTCTCAATCGCTTCGATGATGCCGTTAGCCACGTCGTCACACCGTGTGATCCCACCAAAGATGTTAAATAGAATTACTTTCACTTTGGGATCAGATGTGATGATTTCCAGAGCAGCTACAACCTTATCTGGGTTAGAAGAACCACCAATGTCTAGAAAGTTTGCGGGTTCACCACCGTAGTACTTCACGAGATCCATCGTAGCCATGGCAAGCCCAGCACCGTTCACACAGCAACCGACATCCCCCTCGAGCTTTACGTAAGAGAGTCCTGCTTCACGTGCCTTCGTCTCTGAAGGTGGTTCCGAAGAGGTATCCCTCATCTCCGCTATCTCAGGTCGCCTGAATAACTCACTATCATCGATGCTCATTTTCGCGTCGATTGCTTTCACTTCCCCTGCAGGCGTAGTGATCAGCGGATTGATCTCAGCCATTGATGCACCTGAGCTTACGAAAGCATCATAAAGTTGTGCTATGATCTTCCTAGCCTGATTTACAAGGCTTGGATCATCATACAAGAAGCTAGCCAGCCAATAGGCCTGGTGCGGGAGCATGCCGTAACGTGGGTCAACACTAAGCTTTCGGATGGCGTTCGGACTGGTGTGGGCTACTTCCTCAATATCGATGCCCCCTTCCGGCGAGACCATAAACGTGGCCGCCTGTGCCTTCCTATCTAGAAGAACACCAACGTAGGCCTCTGTATCAATATCCTCAGCCGGCGTGACTAAAACTTTATCAACCGAAAAACCATTGATATCCATTCCAAGAATTTGCGACGCGTAATCCCTCGCCTCTATAGCGTGTTTTGCCAACTTCACGCCCCCAGCTTTCCCCCTACCACCCGAATGCACCTGAGCCTTGATAACTACTGTCCCACCATATTCCTCAGCTGCTACTTCAGCTTCCTCAGGTGTTCCTACGACCCGACCCGGTGGAACAGGGATACCTACGGAGCGAAAGCGTTCCTTGGCCTGATATTCATGTATATCCATAAGTTATGTGCTTGCTGTGCAAAGGGCGCCGAAGCTACCGAAGGTTAATAAGCCAATCAACGCCGGAGTCCTTCTCCTAGAGGCAAATTCAGCGAGGATCTCTATTCAATTGCTCCAAAAGTAAGCGGAGTTCTTCAAGCGCTTCTCCAAAGCCACTCCAATCCCCCTCCCGAGCACGGGCTTCAGCCCTTTCCAGTAAATCGAGTGCGTCTGTAGACCAAGAGAGATCCATAGCTGCGGGAATTCCGTCTGGAATTCTTTCTGCAGATTGTTCCACCTGAATGGACAACTGTTCTGGGATCACAAAATCTGCCAGTTGGCTGATCGCCCCAGAGAGTTGTTCAGTCATAGCTACTCGCCGGCCATCACTTACAACAAAACGCCGTAACTCCGGTATCGCGTCCGCTTCAGCCGCCAAAAATACAGGTTCCATATACAATATTCGATTCCCTACGGGTACCACATGAAGATGTCCGGTCCAGACGTCACTTCCACCCGTGCGCCACAAGGAGAACTGCTGCGATATCTCAGGGTCTTGCTCAACCAAAGCTTCAATTTGCCGAGGGCCCGATATCTGATCTGCAACAGAAACATCAAATAGTACGACGTCTGGCACCCCATTCTGATCCGTGCCGGCTGCTAAGATCGCCGTAAGATTTTGTCGGCCGGCCGGCACGAAGACCGTCGTCAAGTGAAAACGCGCCTCGTTTTCTCCTGGAAGCTTATAGATTCCATATTCAGGCTGATACGGTACCGGATTCGTACCCTCAGCTAGTTCCTGGGGGGAAGCCCAGACATCCTGTTGGCCGTGGAATGTGGGTGCAGTCTCCTGGTGATACTGGAGAAGTACACGGCTTTGAAGGTTAAGAAACTCTCTAGAATACCGAAGGTGCTTTCGTGCCTCCTCTGGCATCTCAGTCATAGGTCTGAAGAGCTCTGGAAACGCGAGTTGATAGGCATCCAAGATCGGGTCATCAACCGGTACACGATAAAACGCCACCTCGCCTGTTACTCCATCCACAAGCACCTTTACTGAATTTCGCACATACGTAAGATCGGATCCAAATGCTCCGAGATACTGCGTTGATGAGAGCGGAAAAGTCCGACTTCCAATGAAGCCCTCAGTCATCCACATGACCCTTCCATTCGCAACTATAGGATAGGGTTGTTCTGGAATGAGAAGAAACGGAGCAATCGCTCGGATCCTGTCCGCCACTCGCCGACGGTAGATAAAATTGCTCTCACTATTCAGTTCTGATGAAAACAACAGGTTCCAATCCCGGAAACGCCAGGCCAGGAGTCCAGTAGTAACGCGGGAACCCAATTCAATCCCCTTCGGGAAATCCACTCCTGGTACACCAACCGTCCCGTCAAGAGCTTGGAACTGCTCAGCACTTGGGTTCACAACAGCATAATCCTGGGTTCGTGTACCGAAGAATACTTGTGAGAACTCAAGATCAAGTCCCTCGAGAGGCGAAGAACCATCTGCAACCTCAGGGGGAATCCCTGAAATCAGCATAGGAGGCCGACCCTCAGGAGTACGCGTAGATGCCAGGCTTGCTACCGCTCCCATACCTTCGACATATCTCTCTCGCAAAACGCGGTTTTGCCAATTTGGATCTTGGATCCCGAGCGGTTCAATCTCCCGAACTGCCAACGCAACAGGAACAGGACCCTCGGGCCCATCGTACCGATCAACCGCAACAGTTCGGAAATCGTAATAGGGGAAACGCGCTTCAAGCTCTCTGTACGTTGTTAAGAGAGCGTCTGCACTCCAGACTGGCAGTCCAGAAAATTGTTGAGCTGCGCTGGCCCAATCGATGGCTGCATCAACTTCATACTCAAACGATTTCCGTTCCAGCGCAGCTAACCCGAATCCATTTCTCGTGAATTCGAGATTGAATTCTATATAGGGTGTTTCGCTCTCAAGCTCATTTGGTTCAACCCGAAATCTTTGGATAAACCCTGGATACACTTGGCCAATCAAGACTACTGCTAGACCAGTCATAACCAACGAACCAATCAGAAGTCCAATCAGTTTCTTCTTAGCACTCCACAATACCCCGATAGCTGCAAAGACGCAGATACCTGCGAGAGTCTGAAGGGTGGGTATCCGAGCTTGTGCATCGGTATAACCAAAAATCCCACTGACTTCAGAAGTCCCGTTCAAAAGAAGTGCATACCGCTCGAACCAAAACCGAGCCCCCATAAGGACCAGGAAGATCGCCAGTAGTATAGCCAAGTGCAGACGAGCACGATTTTCCGCGTAAAAATTCCCCCCACCCCACCGAATCGCTCCAGTTGCTGCATATCCCGCGATAACAATTGAAATCACAAGGAAATTGAGGATAAGTGCAAACATCAGAAAACTGAGCAGAACCGGGAGCTGGAAGACGTAGAAACTGACATCATGAGCATGGATTGGGTCTGTGATACCCCACGGACTCGCATTACTCAGGAGAAGGGCCTGGAGGCCAAGATTATTCGGAATCCCAGCACCAAACCACAACGCAAGAAGAGCTGAGATACCTAGGACACCCATGAGAACATAGCTGCGAGGGATCTGCTCTGAGATCTCTAGATTCCCAAAACGACGCTTGATCTGGATCCCGGTCAACGTCGCTGCCACTACTCTCAGGTTCAGGAATACAAGACAACCGACTCCGATGGCCACACCAATGCGCGCACCCCACTCCCACACAACTCTTTTCCAGAAGACACTGCCGTAACCCACTTCCGTATGCCACATGATTTCTACATAGGCGTTTGCTCCGAAGCTAAAAAGACTCGTAAGTGCACCCACTGAGAGGACTAGCAAAATAAAAAATGAGCCGCCCCGAAGCGCAGAAAAAAGCGGATTAGTAGTTGAATTAGAGGACATGTTCAATGTTGGTTTTTCAAATGAAAGGCACACCAGCCTGTGTTAGCCATTCGGCAATTTCAGTTCGGATTTCTAAGAGACGACTTTCAGATCGAGCTTCAAAGCGAGCCACAATCGCTGGTTGCGTATTGGATGCCCGCAACAACGCCCAGCCATCTCCAAATAAGATACGAACCCCATCTACACCGATCACATCATATTTCTCCTTGAAGTAGGCTTCGGCTTCGGATACAACTGCCCACTTCTGATCTTCAGTAACATCTATGCGGATCTCCGGTGTCGAGCTGTACTCCGGGAAATCTGAGATCATCTCTGATAGCGTGCGCCCAGAATGACTGATGATCTCTATCAGTCGACATGCGTTATATAGTGCGTCATCAAATCCGAGATAGTCATCCGCAATCATGATATGACCAGATAGCTCTCCCGCTAAGAGAGCTCCAGTTTCTCTCATCTTCTTTTTGATTAACGAGTGCCCCGTTTGCCACATGATGGGCTCTCCACCAGCCTCTTTAAATAGCTCCGGGAGCACCTGGCTGCACTTAACATCAAAGATGAGCTTTTGACCCGGGCCCCTCTTCTTTAGTAGATCAAGACCGAACAAGAGGAGGAGAATGTCACCTCTGATGATCTTACCTTGGTCATCAATAGCGCCGATCCGGTCCGCATCACCATCGAAAGCTACCCCAAGGTCATGATTGCCTGATTCAATAGTACGAATTAGGTCGATCAGATTCTCGTCAACTGTCGGATCGGGATGGTGATTTGGGAAAGTGGGATCCGATTCACAAAAGAGCGGTGTCACTTCAACCCCAATCGCCTCCAGCAGTCGAACTGCTAGGATTGATCCTGTACCGTTTCCGCAGTCAACCGCTACCCTCATCGGTTGATCCAAACTAAACCGAGCAGCTATATCATCCACATAACGGTCAAGCACTGTAAGCCGCTCATACCCACCTGAGCCGCTAGTGAAGTTTGATGCCTGAATGGAATGAAGCAGGTCTTGGATAGCATCTCCGTAAAGTGAGCTACCACCATAGGTCATCTTGATCCCATTCCATTCGGGCGGATTGTGTGAACCCGTAATTTGGACACCCGCATCCGTACCGAGTTTCACCTCCGACCAATACAGCACTGGAGTAGGAACGGTACCGACATCAAGTACATCAACACCCGCAGAACGCATACCTGAGATTAGACCTTCGGCTAAGGCCGGTGATGTAGTGCGATTGTCACACCCCACCGCGACAGTAGGCGACGACGAATTGGCATCACGTCGCACACGTGACCCAAAAGCTCGACCGACCGCTTCGGTAACCTCGGGATCCAAATCCTCTCCAACGATACCCCGGATGTCGTATTGTCGGAAAATATGAGATTTCATTAGGGCCCTTGGCCTAGCAGGCCACCTCCAAAAGTTCCGAGTCCCTCGATGCTCGCCCTCGCAAACTCTAGAGTTCCGCTCGGGAGTATGCCGACGTACAGAATGAGGCCTACACTCACTAGTAACGCAAAGCGCATAGGGAGAGGCACAGTGATGCGGTCATGTTGACCTTCAACTTCTGGATTCTTCATCCACATGACCCAGGCAACACGCAGATAATACCAGTAGGATAGCACTGTGGTCAGCACCAGAATCACCGACAGCGCCCAGAGGTCTGATTCTGCAGCCCCCAATAGGAGGTAGATTTTTCCCATGAAACCACCGGTACCTGGGAATCCAGCCAACGACAGCAGAAAGATCGTGAGAAAAATACCGAGCAGGGGCTGAGCCCAGCCAAAGCCTACGTAATTATCAATGTAGAGTCGTTTTTCGGAGTGATGAGACACGCTCATAACAATCGCGAACGCACCCATGTTCATGAGTGTGTAGACGAGAAGGTAGAAAAGCATCCCAGCCGATGCCGTCTCATTGGCTGCGGCAATTGCCACAAGCAAATATCCGGCGTGCGCGATGCTTGAATATGCAAGCATGCGTTTGATGTTGGTTTGCACTAAGGCAATAAGATTCGCCCCAACCATTGTGATCGCTGCAAGCCACCATAGGATCGGGTACCAGAGTGGGTACATGCTGTCAAAACCGACCATCAATACTCGGAGGAATGCGACGAATCCAGCAGCCTTGACCGCCGCAGACATCCAAGCGGTAACTGGGGCAGGAGCACCCTCGTAAACGTCCGGAGTCCACATATGGAATGGAATGGCCGATACTTTGAATGCAAAGCCGATAGTCAACAAGGCAATAGCAGCAGAAAGAAGATTCTGAGAGCCTTCTCCACTCGATATAATTTCCCCTATAACCGCTACATTCGTGCTCCCCGTAGCTCCATAAACCAGCGCAATTCCATAAAGTAAAAAGCCGGTAGAAAAAGCGCCCAAGAGGAAGTACTTCAATCCGGCTTCTGCAGATTTTCTATCTCGCCTATTGAAAGCGGTTAAAGCATAAACCGCGATCGACATCACCTCGAGACCTAGAAAGACTACGATGAGGTCACGCGCACCAGCCATGAACATCATCCCAGAAGTTGCGAAAAGAATCAGGGCGTAAAACTCACCGGCCTGAAGTCGCTGTCTGTAGACATAAGCAAACGAGATCAGGATTCCCAGCACCGCTGCCAACAGAAAGATCCAGTTGGAGAAGAGACGGAACTGATCCACAGCGATCATCGAGTTCACACCAACTTCTGTGACACCATAGAGCCATGCATTCGCTACAGCCGCTAGCGAAAGGCTCAGGAGTGCCAACCATCCCAGATCGTCAGACCTACCAGGCTCGAGTTCGCCCTCTACCGCCAGATGGGCATCTCTGTACCTCCCAGTGACACCCACAACCAGAATGACCATCCCGGAAACGCACAAAATGATCTCTGGAAGGAGGGCCCATACATAGTGGAGTTGTCTACTAAAATCGATGACCATTTCTATTCTTGACCACCGTTAATGACTTGAGGCTCATTCACCTCATCTTCGACTCTAACTTGCCCATCAAGAGTTGCCTCATTTAAACGCTCAAGAACCACCTGAACGCTGGGTTCCATCCGGTCCAGTAAGGGTGTCGGATTCCAACCTATCCAAATCATAAGTGCACAAAGAGGCGCGAGGATTGCGAGTTCACGTTTGGATAGATCTTCAATTTCCCTGTTCTCCTGCTTCTCCAGCGGATTAAAGAAGACCCGCTGGACCATAGGGAGCATGTAGTACGCTGCGAAAATCACCCCGAGTGTAGCGATCACAGTCAATACTTTATGGTCTTCGAAGGCCCCAAGTAGAGCGAGAAATTCTCCAATGAAACCACTTGTACCTGGTACCCCAATCGATGCAAGAGCAGTAATGACGAACGCGGTCGCAAGCCACGGTGCCACCCTAGCGATTCCTCCGAATTCTTTGATCTCCCGTGTGTGGCGGCGCTCATAAAGCATGCCTAACAAGAGGAAGAGTGCACCAGTACTGATCCCATGTGAGATCATGACAATAAGCCCACCCTGTAGGCCATTTAAATTCAACGCAAAAACTCCTAAAACAACGAATCCCATGTGAGCAACTGAAGTATAGGCGACAAGCTTCTTGGCATCGGACTGTACTGCAGCTACGCATGCTGTGTAGATAATTCCAATCACGGCAAGAACCAGCATCGTAGTAACAACTACCGGATGTTGGGCAGCAATCGGGAAGAGTGGAAGCAGAAACCGCAGAAAACCGTATGTGCCCATCTTGAGCAGCACAGCAGCTAGGATAACAGAACCAGGCGTCGGAGCTTCTACGTGAGCGTCAGGAAGCCATGTATGAAGCGGGAATACCGGAACTTTTACCGAAAATGCAACCGCAAAGGCACTAAAGAGCCAGAGCTGTTCTACACCGCTAAGAGGTATTTGGAGAAGATCACTGTACGCGAATGTTGGAACACCTATGAACATCTTTGCCCGATATACGAGGTACAGAATTCCCACGAGCATCAGGAGGGATCCTAGTGCCGTGTACAAGAAGAACTTGATCGCGGCATATATGCGTCGTGCACCACCCCAGATACCGACGATGAAATACATCGGTACGAGCGTAAGTTCGAAGAAGACATAGAACAGGAAGAGGTCTGTAGCCAGGAAAACTCCAACAACACCCGCTTCAAGGATCAGCATCAGAGCATAAAAGGGTCGTTGCCTATCCTGGATATAATTGAAGGATGCGAGGATTGATATCGAAGCACTGAATGTTGTAAGCATCACCATGAAAAGGCTGATGCCGTCTATCCCTAGGGAGTAGTTCACACCCCAAGACTCAATCCAGGGAGTTGCGCTTTCCATCTGCATACCACCCACTGTGGGGTCGAATGCCCACCAAAGCCCAAGGCTGAGGATAAGGACAACGGCTGACCACCAGAATGCCACATGTTTCACCCGTTGCTCATTAGACAAGAGCACCGGTACGATGCCAAGAATTGGCATCCAGATCAGTGTGTGGAGCACCCAGTCGGAGTAACTGACGAAGTCGAGTAAGGCCGTCATCAGAAGACTGAAACACCTAGAATGATGAGTGCTCCAATCGTTAATACGAAAGCATACATGTTTACTGTTCCAGTCTGAAACATGCTCACTATGAAGCCGAGGCCTCGAGCAGCCCAACCGACACCATTGACTACTCCATCAATGACTCTGGCATCGATCACTCTCCAGCAAAAACGAGAGGCTTGTATCAGGGGCTGGACGATGAGGCGGTCATAGATTTCATCGATGTACCACTTATTGTACAGGAGCTTGGAAAAACCACTCGGCTCAGTATCTTCGGCCGCCACCTTAACGTTCTGCCGTCTCAAGAATTGGAAGGATGCCAGCACTGTAACGAGTGCGAGTGTCGTCGAGACCAATGCCCAAGTGACTTCTCCCCCCCCCAATGGTGCCTGTTCTGCAACCTCGCCGAGATTTAGTTCCTGAATATGATGAGCTTGTTCCGTTATCGGTTCGAGCCAGTGGTGGAGCCACTCACTGGTCAGGGGGCCAAGTCCTACAAAAGTCTCTCGAAGTGCTTGTGGCACGTTGATCCAACCAGCCACCACCGAGAAGAGCGCTAGGGCTATAAGCGGTATCCACATTACTGGCGGAGATTCATGCAGGTGCTTCACTTCTTCAACACCCGTTCGACTCGATCCGTGAAAAGTCATGACCATCATTCGGGTCATGTAAAAGGCAGTTAAGATCGCTGCTACCAGAGCGATGGCCCAATATATCTGGTAAAGTCCGGGGTATGGGGCCTCAGTGGCTCCTCCGAAAGCCGCAGTCTGCCAAATGATCTCGTCTTTAGAGAAAAACCCAGCAAAAGGCCAAATGCCTGAGATCGCAAAAGTGGCCACCCACATCGTTCCCCAGGTGATCGGCATAAAGGCCCTCAACCCTCCCATGTTCCGCATGTCCTGTGGGTCTTGATGGTTATTCGTTCGGTGTAAAGAGTGATGCATTGAATGAATCACTGAACCAGCACCGAGGAATAGCAGGGCCTTAAAGAAGGCATGGGTCATAAGGTGGAAAATCCCTGCAGCGTAAGCCCCAACACCCACACCCACGAACATGTATCCGAGCTGTGATACGGTGGAATAAGCCAGAACTTTCTTGATGTCATTCTGCTTGAGAGCAATCGTGGCCGCGAATAAAGCAGTCAGGACCCCTACTCCAGCAACGGTGGCACTAGCAATCGGTGACAACGCATAGAGCACTGACGAACGCGCAACAAGATATACACCCGCAGTGACCATCGTGGCAGCATGGATTAGAGCTGAGACAGGTGTTGGTCCCGCCATAGCATCTGGAAGCCACACATAGAGGGGGATTTGCGCACTCTTACCAGCAGCACCCAGGAACAGGAAGAGAGTCACAGCTGTTACCAACCCACTACCATATTCTAAGTCATCTGCCTGTGAGAATAACGGAATGAAGTCTAGGGTACCGAACATTCCGAATAGCAGAAACATTGCAATCAGGAAACCAAAATCCCCTATTCGGTTGACGATAAACGCTTTTTTACCCGCATCCGATTTCTCACGATCGCTAAACCAGAAACCGATCAGCAGATATGAGCAGAGCCCCACACCTTCCCACCCGACAAACATAAGTGGGTAGCTCGCACCCATGACGAGTACGAGCATGAAGAAGATGAATAAATTCAGGTAGCAGAAGTAACGAGGGTACCCAGCATCGGCTCGCATGTAGCCAACGCTAAATACGTGTATTAAGAAACCGACACCCGTTACGATCATAGTCATCAAAATGGACAACTGATCGAGTTGGATTGCCGCATCAACCGTGAACGCACCAGTTGCTATCCACGTCCAGTACTTAATGACGTGTGGATCATGTAGCTCAACACCAAGCATCCGCGCGAAATTCACGCAAGCGATAAGGAATGCTATAAGCATTACACCGGGGGCCACATAGCTAGGCAGCTTATGTGTCACGGGTAAATGACCGCCCTCACCCAGGTTCAGCTCACCGCCTAATCGTACTGCACCTGCAGAAGCCTGAGCGTGGCTTAAGGCCAACGCTCCATTGATAAGAAAGCCAATCAGTGGAAGCAGAATAATGAGGCCAGGAAAGAATGGATGAAACTGTGCTGCAGCATCAACCGTTGCCTGTCCGCTCTCTACGCTACTAACGCCTAAAACGTTATACATCGGGCCTACCACCTCAGGAGTTTGAAGTGGTCCACATTAACCGTCTCATAGTGGCGAAAGACCGAGATGATGATTGCCAAACCAACTGCAGCCTCTGCAGCCGCCACTGTCATCACAAAGAATACAAACACTTGGCCATCGATCCCCATGAGACGTGAGAAAGCTATGAAGGCTAGATTTACTGCATTGAGCTGGAGTTCAATGCAGAGAAACATGATGATGGCATTCCGGCGCACGAGGACACCGAACGTTCCAAGCACAAAGATCATTGCGCTGAGCACAAGTGCTTCAGTAATCATCAACTACCCTTCTTAGCGAGCACAAGCGCACCCACAATTGCCACTAGGAGAAGGATCCCAGTAATCTCAAAAGGGACCACATACGTCGTGTATAGCGGTTGAGCGATCGCCCCAACAACACCGTGCTGTTCAAGCACTGCATCAATTGCTTGCCCACCTGCTGCTAGCTCTGGGATTGAGTCTCCACCGAACTGCCTCGCTAACACTCCTGCCATTAAGCCAACAACCACAAACGACAGTAGTGCGAATGCGCCTCCTTTCAGATCCCTCTGGTAGTCATGGCCAAGATTGAGGAGCATAATGACAAACAGGAAAAGAACCATGATCGCCCCGGCATAGACAATCACTTGAATCGCTGCGAGAAAATGCGCCTCAAGCAGCACGAAAATGCCCGCCAAGCTTCCCAGGGTTGCGACCATGAATAGAAGGCTTCCTACTGGACTCTTAGCCCACACAACCCCGAGGGCACCCCCGAGGGCAACCGCAGCGAAAACATAAAAAAGAACCTCAATCATGGCTGGGTTACTCTGAGCTAGGATCGGATGGATCCCAGAGCAGTGTCGTAGGGTGATCTTGCTCCATCAAACGATCCAGGTCGTATACGAACCGGCTCCGAGTATACTCGGCATTCTCGAAATGCTGCCCTACATGGATTGCCTCGACGGGACAAACCTCCTGGCACATCCCGCAGAAAATGCAGCGGAATTCATCGATCTCGTACACAATCGGATAACGATTTCCCTGATCATCTTCACCACCCACCAGGCGGATACAGTTGGCAGGACAAACCGTGGGACACAAGCCACAGGCTACACATTTAGGGCGTCCATCAGCATGCACCTCCATACGGTGTGTGCCACGCCACCTAGGACTCAGGTCAGTTGGTTCTTCCGGGTATTGTTGGGTGACCTTCGATGGGTTCACTAAGTGCCTGAAAGTCAGGGCCATCCCGCTTAGGGCCGCCCTCAAATACGATGTCTGTTCCGGCTCTGGCCGGTTCATGAGTTTTACTGAAATCGCCATACGTAACGTACCTCTAGTCCTCCGCAGTAGCGGGCTGAGAGATGCCTGAAATCGAGACCTTTTGCCGGCTTTGGCCCGCAGCACCGATAATCGTTCGCCCGCGATCCAGGAAAAAGATAAATCCTGCGGTTGCGGCCCCACTGACAGCGGTCAAAGCGAGTCCGTAGGAAAACCCCCAACGAATCCCCACTTCGTCGAGCACTAGAATTACACTCCCTATTAACATTGCATAAGCAAGCGCTGTTGGGAGCATAACTTTCCAGCCTAACGCCATGACCTGGTCATAACGAAAACGCGGAAGAGTCCAGCGAATCCAGATATACAGGAGCATGAAGAATGATGTCTTAGCTGCAAAACCACAAAATGTAAGAACTGTTTTCCACCAAGCCGGGTTCGCAAGAACTGCCACTCCATCCTGAGAAAAACCCTTGATGAGTTGCCCCTCATGCCAGAATGCGTCATCCCAGGTACCCGGAAGATCCCAACCCCCAAGAAAGAGCGTTGCCATAAGTGCAGATGCCGTCACCATATGACCAAATTCGGAAATCATAAAAGCCGAAAATTTCATAGCTGAGTACTCAGTGTGATAACCAGTCACGAGCTCTGACTCAGCCTCTGGCATATCGAATGGAAGTCGGTTGGTTTCCGCAAATGCCGAGATCACAAAAAGAATGAAGGCGAGTGAAAGCGGAAACGCAAACCACATACCAAGTTGCTGTTGCTGCCACACCACCTCGGTCAATGTGACATTGCCCGACATCATGAGTACGGTGATGAGGGAGAGTCCTAGAGCAACTTCGTAACTCACCATTTGCGCCGAGGCTCTTAGCCCTCCGAGAAAGGCATACTTGTTATTAGAGGCCCAGCCACCTAACACCACACCGTACACGGCCAGTGAACTGAAGGCCAACACATAGAGTATGCCTATCGGAACATCAGCGATGATCATGTCTACGACCCCAACCGGTGTTGGCAAGGGAGCAGCAATCGGGATTACAGCGAACGTTACCAGGGAAGGAACAAGAACGAACATCGGTGCCAAAACGAAAAAAGCCCTAGAAGCTGTTGAGGGGAGCGTTTCCTCCTTAAGCAAGTTCTTGATCCCATCGGCTACTGGTTGAAGCAAGCCGAATGGCCCAACCCTATTGGGACCTCTGCGGTCCTGAATCCAGGCTGACACCCTTCGTTCTGCTAGCGTGCTATAAGCGACTACCAAGACCACTAGCCCAAAGATGATCGTCACTTTCAGGGACATCGTAATCAGTAACCACAGACCTGAGATCGGCTGGAGAGATTCCATCGCTTCAGGTCTCCGAAAGCACTAAGGTTTCATTCAAAACAGCTCCCCGGTCTCCTATATCCTGGTAGGTAAGCCCGGCGAATGCCTCAATCCGGCTCGCAAGTCCGGAAAATGACTCAGCTGCATTAAGAGGAGCATCCCTATTGTTCAATTCCGCTAAAAGCGCACCCAGAATAAACCAACCCGGCCTAGCCATTCCAGGTGGCTCTAGTGCGGGGGAAAATCGCTGAACCCGGCCTGCTATGTTTGTAAAGCTCCCTTCCTGTTCTGCGAAGTTAGTCAACGGAAATACGAAGTGAGCATTCGATGCTGCGGGACTCTGCTGATCACCTAAATACAGAAACAACTGAGCATCTCGCCCAAAATCTTCTGCTTGATCTGAAAGTTCATCTCCCATGATGATGACAATGCCGTCGTGTGCAGCAATATCCTCAAGACCGCCTGCAGCTTCGTCATCTCCAACACGCGTGAATCCTATCAATTCTGCACCACTCGTGTTCGGTGCGAGATCCTTTCTCCGTGCGAGTGTAGGGAATCCCCTTAGTACAATCTCTTCCTCGGAGCAGGCCGAACGGTAAACCATCTTACCGCCTCCAAGTGCACCCACCAGCTCTGCTAAGGCCCCAAGGTCTTCATTCGATGCGAAAGGTGTGGCTAGTGCCTTGACTCCCACCTTCCCTATAACACCCAAATGCTGAAGCAACTGATCAAGGGCATCTCTCCATCTCATAGGCTCAGCAACCCCGTCTTGAGTTTGGACCAGAGGATCACTTAATCGGATACCTCGGTTCATCCATTCCTGGTTGTGCCGACCATAGTCACACATCCACCAACCATTGACCTCAAGATTCTCCCTCGGCTTGATGCGCTGAATCAAGTTGTCTCGCGTATGAAGTTCTATGTTGCAACCCTGTGAGCAGCTCGGACAAATCGAGGGAGTATGTTCAAGATCCCAAGCCCTTGCTTTATAGAGAAATTCCTTCGACACCAACGCTCCCACAGGACAAATATCAACGATATTCCCATGCCAGTGTGTCCCCTCTAAGCCTTCTTCGAAAAAGGTGTCGATTACAGACCTATTACCGCGTTCGACTACAGTGAGCCGTTGGTCTTGCTCTACTTCGTTCATAAAGCGCACGCAACGTGTGCACATAACGCAACGATCTCCGTAGAAGAGAACATCTCCTCCAAAGTCGTCTCTTCCGAATACACGCTTCGGTTCTTCTGAGCGCCCATGTGCCCTGCCCTCGGCATGAACGTAGTCCTGCAGGTCACACTCTCCCGACATATCACAGATTGGGCAGTCTAGCGGATGATTTACTAGATAGAACTCGAGTACTCCCTCGCGATTTCCAACTGCTTGTTGTGAGTCGGTATGCACTACCTGGTCTTCCATCACTGTCGTCACGCACGATGGCATAGACTTTGGAGCACCCTCAACCTCTACGAGGCAGAGACGGCACATCGCGGGCGATGACATCCCGGGGTGATAACAGTAGTGCGGGACCAGCTTCCCAATCTTCTTAGCAGCCTCGAGGATTGTCGTACCACGGGGCACACTGACTTCCTGGCCATCAATCGTGAGTGTGATGAGTTCTGCCATTAGGCAGCTCCAGCCTGCTCACCACTTCGAATGAGCTCAAGATAGTCTTCCCTGAACTTACTTATAGACGATTGAACTGGTGCTGCTACGGAGTCCGAAAGCACACAAATCGTTGTGCCGACCATCTGCTCCGTCATCTCCATCAGCGTGTCTAAGTCTTCCTCAGTCCCTTGGCCTTCTTCAATTCGACGTAGAATTCTTGCAGTCCATGCTGAGCCTTCGCGGCATGGCGTACACTGTCCACAGGATTCATGAGCGTAGAAATCAACCATACGGCGAATCTGTTTCACGAGATCTGCCTTGTGGTCCATTACGATGACGGAAGCACATCCAAGCATCGTCCCTACTTCCACACATCCTTCGTAGTCTAACTCACACTTTCTAGCATCTTCCGCGTTGATCAGTGGAACGGAGGAACCCCCTGGGATCACCGCCTTAAGCTGATTTCCGTCGCGTATACCACCACAGACATCGTCTATCAAATCAATGAGAGGGAAGCCTAGAGGAAGTTCATAATTCCCCGGCTTCCGTACGTGGCCGCTCACACAAAAAAGCTTCGTCCCAGGTGACTTCTCGGTGCCCCATTGTCGATACCACTCACCACCGTTCAGGATAATGTGCGGAACTACCGCAAGCGTCTCGACATTATTGATTGTCGAAGGCATACCGAAGACACCCACAGCCGCAGGGAATGGGGGCTTAACCCGGGGCTCTCCGCGATCTCCTTCTAGCGAGCTCATCAAGCCGGTCTCTTCACCGCAAATGTATGCCCCAGCGCCTTGGTGAACGGTGATATCTATAGTCGTCCCTGTACCCAGAATATCTTCACCTGCATATCCCTTCATGTATGCATCTTCAACGGCTTTGGCCAAGATTTGGTTGACCTCAAAAAATTCCCCTCGGCAGTATATGTAGACATGCTGCGCCCGTATCGCGTAAGCGCCAATCAAGCATCCCTCAATGAGTTGATGGGGATCCCATCTCATTAACTCACGATCCTTAAAGGTGCCCGGCTCAGATTCATCCGCATTGCAAAGCAAATAGTGAGGCCTAGTCGGTTCCTTAGGCATGAATGACCACTTTATTCCAGTCGGAAATCCTGCCCCACCTCTCCCTCGAAGACCGGACGCCTTAACCTCTTCAGTAACTGCGTCAGGCTCTAAGGCTAAGGCCTTTTCCAGGGCCTTATAGCCGCCACGTTTTACGTATGTGTCGATACGACGATGTGTAGGGTCCCCGAAATACTGACTGATGACTCTGACCTCGGCATTCGAGACGTAGGGATACGCCATCAGCCGTCTTCCTTTGCTTGACCTCGAAGGTGCTCAAGAATCTCTGGTACATCTGCAGGGGTAACATTCTCGAAGTAACGTGAGTTGATTTGCACGCATGTCGGAAACCCACATGCAGCGAGGCACTCAGCCTCTATAACAGTGAAGTCACCATCTCCCGAAGTCTCTCCAAGCTCGGTGCCCGTAGACTCTAGAAACGCTGCCAACACCTCATCCGCACCACATAAGTTACAGGAGATATTCGTACAGACCTGGACAAGATGTCGACCGACAGGGCGCTTGTTATACATCGTATAGAAAGTCGCGACGCCCCTGACGTAGGCGGGAGACAGATCGAGTAATTCAGCAACACGGTCCATCGACTCAGGGCTCACATGTCCTCTGAGTTCCTGAACCATGGAAAGCACCGGAAGCAGCGCTGCTCGCTTTTTTGGATAACGGGTAAGTATTTTCTTGAAGCGTTCCTGATATTCTCCCTCGAATAGTTCAGCCTCGGGATTCCTCTCAATCAGCATATAGGGCATCGTTGCTGAAACGGAGGAATGCCCGCCATGTAACGGGCGTTCCCCGATAAAATCCTCTCCCCTTACCTGCTCCTCTGTAAGGTCAAACTCACCGGTATTTCCAGCCCAACCTGGATTCTTGAGCGGCACATCGCTCATCGGTCGATCTCTCCGAGCACTATGTCTAGACTCGCGTTGATCATGATCAGGTCCGAGACGAGATGTTCCTCAGCGAGCTTCGGCAAAACTGATAGATTCACTAGAGAAGGCGGACGGATCCTCCAACGCACAGGCTTCGTGCCACCTTCTTCTGCAACGATATACATGCCGAGTTCTCCCTTCGAACCCTCGATTGGCATATAGCAGTCACCTTCAGGAGCCGGTATACCATCCGTAATAAGCTTGAAGTGGTGGATCATACTCTCCATGTCGGACATACAATCTGTTTTGGACGGCAGAGATATATTCGGATCTTCAACATCAATCGGGCCACCAGGTAACCGCTCTAGTGCCTGCCGGAGCAAAGAAACACTCTGCCGCATTTCTTCCATCCTACACAAATAGCGGTCATAACAGTCTCCGTGTTGCCCAACAGGGATTTCGAAATCATAGGTCTCGTAGTCGTAGTAAGGCTGGTCTTTACGGACGTCGTAGTCCACGCCGCATGCTCTAAGATTTGCACCAGTGAATCCAGAATTGATCGCATCCTCGGCACTGATCGCCCCAATACCTTGGCTACGCCCAATATGGATCTGGTTTCTCGTGAGCAGGCGGTCGATCTCCTCTAGGGTATCTGGAAACGTGTCCAGGAAATCCTGTAATCCATCAGTCCACCCTTCCGGTAAATCAGCCATCATCCCACCAACTCGGGTCGCTGACGTAGTGATTCGAGCACCAGTAAAAGCCTCATGGAGCTGATAGATACGTTCTCGTTCTTGGAACGCGTAAAGGAAGGGTGTAAAGGCGCCAACATCGATCGCTGTGGTACCCAACCACAGTAGGTGGCTGAAAATCCGGTCCATTTCCATACAGATCACCCGCACAACCTTACACCTTTCAGTTACTTCTATTCCCATGAGCTTTTCGACCGTCATTACGTAAGCACAGTTGTAGATTAGAGGGGCCAGATAATCCATGCGGTCGGTTAGTGGAACCACCTGATTCCAGGTGCGATATTCACCAAGTTTCTCAAAAGAGGAATGCAGGTACCCGATATGAGGGATGACACGCTTTACCGTTTCCCCGTCCAGTTCACAAACGAGTCGAAGTACACCATGTGTTGCTGGGTGCTGTGGCCCAATGTTGATCAACATGTTCTCGGTATCGAGGTCGGGCTCTGGGATATCGAAAGGCAATATCGGGCTGTCTACCACAGAGCCATCAACTCCCATCTCTGGGTTACGACCGACATTGAATTCCACAGTCCTCTTACTCATCGAAACTCTCGCTACTCATCCCTATCCTTCGTCCCGATGATTGGTGTTGCCTGCTGGGGGTCACGCCCAAGATCCATTTCTTCAGCGATATACGAGTGTTCCACCGACTGATCGAGCGCTCGACGTGTCTGCTCCGCGCGTGAAAATCGACCCCTCAATGGGAAATCTTTTCTCAGAGGATGTCCTTCCTCATAGTCATGTGGCATTAGGATACGACGGAGGTCAGGATGTTTACGGAAAGTCACACCAAACAGGTCATAGACTTCTCGTTCGAGCCAGTTAGCGGCACTCCAGAGCTCTACGATCGAATCAATTTCTAGGCCATCGAGGGGGAGTTTGCAGCGAACTCTCAACGCACGCTTGTGAACAGTTGAGAATAGTTGGTAGACGACCTCTATTGGGCGGCCTGCCCCGTAATCCACTGCAGTGATATCAGAGATCATATCATACTGGTGGTCCTGTTGTTCACGAAGCCAGCTCAGAATCTCTAGGTTACGTGCTGAATCAATCCAAACGACGTGTTGTGTGCCCGCAAACACCCGATGGCCTGATACTGCATCTCCAAATTGTGAGAAGAGCGCAATAACGGATGGATGGCCATCCGGATCATCCATCTTGCCACCTGAGCTATCTGTTGATTTTTCTGAGAGTTGCGGACCCCCCTCTACGGCATCAAGACCCGTCTTCGTTTCATCAAGCATCACGGGAGCAACTCTTCCGGGAACTCTTCCCTAGCTCCTGGTTCTTTGTTCGAGAGTTCTTCTTGCTGAGTCGAGTTACCAAATGGTCCGGTGAGCCCAACTACTTGGGCATCATTCGCGTGGGGTCGGGCTACCGAACTTGGATCCTCAGCACGGTGTTCGAAGTGCCTGGAAAGTGATTCCTCTCTTATCTTTTCCTGGATCATCATCAGCCCGTAGATCAAGCCTTCCGGGCGAGGTGGACAGCCTGGAACATAAACGTCGACTGGAATGATCGTGTCTATGCCTTGGACCATAGAGTAAACATCGAATACACCTCCAGAACTCGCACACGCTCCCATTGAGACACACCACTTGGGCTGAGGCATCTGATCCCAAATCCGCCGAAGCACCGGAGCTAGCTTATACGGCACTCTGCCAGCGCAGATCAAAACATCAGCCTGACGTGGGCTGAATGACATCCGCTCCATACCGAACCGGGCTAAATCATAATTGGACGCAGCAGATGCCATCATCTCAATCGCACAACACGCGGTGCCAAATGGCATTGGCCACAAGGAGTTCCTGCGACTCCAATTGATAATCCAGTCGATCTTGCTCGTGAGGAAGGTAGGGCTACCATCGCCGAACATTCCTCCGGTTACAGACGATGTTCCACCCCCAGGCAGCACGTCCTTTAGTCCCATTCGAGCCCCCCCTTCTTCCATTCATATAGAAGGCCAACCGCAAGAACGATCACAAATAGTGACACAGCAATAAAAGCGCTCCAACCCAATTCGCGCATTTGAACAGCCCACGGTATAAGAAAGATCGTCTCTAAATCAAATACGATAAAGCTGATCGCGACCATGTAGAATTTTACACTGAAACGGGCTCTGGTATCACCCAAAGGAATCATGCCAGACTCGTAGGGCATCAGCTTCTGGGGTGTCGGCCGAAGCGGATTCAAGATGTGTGATGTGACCACCATCCCGATCGCATTAACGACGGAAATGCCGAAGAGCAGAAGGAGGGGGAGATAAGCTCCCGACATGACTCAACTTATGTTTGTGAAATTGTTCACTAAGTGTAGAGAAAAGGTACCCGAGACGCTGCTAGAGTGTCAACTATACACGGTGTAATTTGGCAGGATTCTCACTTGATGTGCGCGATCTTCGGACACCCGTATATCTTCGGCGCTCCATTCTCCTGGGAGAAACCCTACTCAAGATGTGAGTTGTAGGGATTTTAGCATGGCCTCAGAATAGGCCTGAATCCAGGGCATCAAGATGGATGCGGAAGATCAATATCGAGCCCGGTGGTATGCTGCCACTCCCGCTATTTCCGTAGCCGAGTTCTGGAGGAATCACGATTCTTCGGGTTCCTCCTACCCGCATACCAGTAACACCTTCATCGAATCCCGGGATCACACCTCCACTGCCCAATGTGAAGGAAAATGTACCCGCATCAAATGTTGCAGCATTCGATAATAAACCGGTGTAGCTGACAGTTGCGACATCTCCCGCACCCGCTGTCCTTCCCGTACCTACTTCAATCTCCTCTATATAAAGACCCGTGGCAGTCCGTGTCATTTTAGAGAGATCAATACCCAAAGAAGCAGCAAAATCCGTCTCTTCAATTATCTCGGGGGCAAACGGATCACCACAACTCGCTACTAACAAGCCCACGAGAAGTGCGTATAGCCCAAGGTCGCTGGTGTGAACCTGGTCTCTCAATCTTCTAGCTCCCAATTCAATGGACTCTTCCTGATGGCTACTGGGGCGGGAGGGCTCGAACCTCCAACCTCCTGGTTAACAGCCAGGCGCTCTGCCAATTGAGCTACACCCCATCTATTCTGTGTTATTCCGCTGAGCCTTCATATGACCTTTATACCAAAAGCAGTTGTGCTTGGATGGCAATAAAATGGCCGCGATTCCTTGAGGAATCGCGGCCATCTCGCCAGCTGGATATCTTCAGCTACACGAGTGTCTCGCGATCCCCGTAGGGATTAGAGTTGGTATTCTGATTGTCCTTTTTGTTCGTCATGTGCCAAGTGTGCTTCAGTGTTGTTAAGTCGTCAATCCTAATTCATCCGCCAAAAAGAAACCTTAGCTCCTAATCCAGCGACTTAAGCGCTGAAACTGTTGATCGGACATGCTCAGCACTACTCTCGAGTGCCGTGCGTTCCTCGCCATCAAGTTCTACCTCGATGACCCTCTCAATTCCACTTTCACCCAGCATACATGGAACTCCTAAGTAGAGGTCCCTCATACCGTACTCACCCTGCAACCACGCAGCGCAAGGAAGGATCCTTCGCTTGTTCTTCACTATCGCCTCTGCCATCTGTACAGCAGCAGCTGCGGGCGCGTAGTAGGCACTCCCCGTCTTCAAGTGGCTCACGATCTCACCACCACCCTTCCGAGTTCGCTCAATTAGTGCATCAATACGATCTTGAGAAAGTAGTTGTGTGAGAGGTATACCACTCACCGAGGTATAACTCGCGAGTGGAACCATTGTGTCTCCATGGCCACCAAGGACCAGCGCCTGGATATCTTCGATACTTACATCAAGCTCCAAGGCGATGAATGACCGGTAACGAGCAGTATCAAGCACTCCAGCCATTCCGATAACCCGCTCTCTAGGAAACCCAGTTTCCTCTAAAGCAACTTGCGCCATCACATCCAGTGGATTTGTGACTACGATAACAATCGCATTTGGTGCGACCCGTTTGATCTCTCGGCTAACGGAACTGATGACTCCTGCATTTGTCTTGAGTAGGTCATCTCGACTCATTCCCGGCTTTCGAGCGATTCCAGCCGTCACAATGAAGACTTCTGAATTCTCTGCTTCCTCATAGGCATTAGCTCCGATTACTCGCGAATCGAATCCTTCGATCGGAGCACTCTCCCACTGGTCCAAACCCTTCCCTTGAGGTATACCCTCGACGATATCAAGAAGGATGACTTCCTGCGCGAGTTCTTTTTGAGCCAAAAGCTGCGAGCAGGTAGCACCAACATGCCCTGCTCCAACCACAGAGATCTTTTTTGTAGTCACCAGAAAATTATGCTTGAGTAGTATGATCCCAGGCTGGACAAGCAACCTGGGTTAGGATTGAGAAAGTGGAGTGTAAAAGACCTAGTCGAAGAGGTCTACCCACCAGTCTGAGATAGAGCCACGAGCCCTCCTGAACCTATTTCACTTCCCTGGACCAAGTAATGGCGCTCAGGTTTGATCTGGAGTGTCTCCTCAATAAGCGGACGGACGTCCAGGCCAGCTCGAAGATGATCACGTAAGTTCGTCTCGATCTCTCCAAATAGACATGGCCGAAGCTGTCCGGAAGCAGTGAGTCGCATCCGATTGCAACGATGACAATAGTTGTGACTCATTGGCGTGATAACTCCGACAGTCCCAGGTGCACCTGGGAATCGGTAGTAGTCCGCAGGTCCGTTCCCAAAAGGCCCATCAACTGGTTCCAATTGATCAATGGCTCTTACACGGGTTAAGGCTTCCTGACACGATACGAAGCTATTAGCACTCAGATCGAGGTTCGATCCCGTGGGCATGACTTCAATAAAACGCACATGCCATGGTCGTTCTTTAGTGATGCGAGCAAAATCTTCAATCTCATCATCATTTCTACCACGAATCAGGACAACATTGACTTTGATCGGTGTGAAACCAACACGCTCAGCAGCTTCAAGCCCTTCGAAGATTTTTGGGAATGAACCAGGTCTGCGTGCAATCTCATCAACCCGATCCTGTTGCAGGGAGTCAAGCGAGACATTCAGGCGTTGTATGCCCGCATCTCTGAGGTCTTGTGCCTGATCAGCCAGTAGAACCGCGTTAGTGGAGAGCGAGAGATCTTCAATTTCCGGAATGGCAGAAATCTTACGGACAAGATCTGGGAGATCCCGCCGGATCAGCGGCTCACCTCCAGTAATTCGAACTCGGCGAAGCCCCATTCCGGCCATTGTCCTTACGATGGTTTCAATCTCTTCATAATTAAGAAGCTCATCCCGCTTCAACCAAGTCAGTCCCTCGACCGGCATGCAGTAGATACAGCGGAGATTGCATTTATCCGTAACGGACACTCGCAAGTATTCGACTCGACGGCCGAACTGATCAATCACGTTAGTCCCTCATCAGTCAAGGGGACTGCATGTGTCGAGTTCTCTATGCCGGTGCCTGGTGGAGTAGTGCCCTCCACCCACTCTGATACACCGTCCACATAGTACTCCTTCTTCCAGACCGGTAGCCGTTTCTTAATCTCTTCAATCACAAATCTAGACGCCTCATAAGCTTCTGCCCGATGTGGGCTTGAGACAGCAATGCATACGCTAATCTCTCCAATCTTCAATTCACCGAATCGATGCGCCACCGCAATCCGATCAGTGCCTAACGGGATGCTAGCCTCGAGGGCAATTTCCCGAAGAACTTCCGTGGCCATCTCAGAGTAAGCATCATACCGCATGCCTTTGACCTTTCTTCCTTCAGCGTGGTCCCGAACAACACCGATAAAGAGAAGAGCTGCACCATCTTCATCAGATCCAACTCTAGCAAGCAAGGCAGCCGTGTCAATCGGGTCAGAAGACACTTCCGTAAAGATCACTTCTAACCACCCGCCACTGGTGGAATGAATGCTACCTCATCACCTGTCGTAAGTGGTTCATCTAAAAACGAGTAGATCTGGTTAATCGCCACAGCAGGTTTCTCGGGAAGCATATCAAACGGTGCTCCTCGACCTCTGAGTTCGTTGACAAGGTCGGCTACTGTTGAACCAGACGGCAAGTCGATCGAGAGTTCTGAGACGCCTAGTCTGTCGCGGTACGCAGCGAAAAACAGAGTTCGGACAGGAACTGACATAGATAGCAAAGAATAGAGGAGTACCAGTCAGAGGAGATTGAAACCCCTTGAACCCCCAGTCAACGCCTGCGAGTTGGCTTTAAATCTTTAAAAACATTCGGTTCACGATCCCAGAATGGTTCTTGGCCATCCAACTGGATGCCTGGTCTAAGACCCTCACGACCACTGCGGAGCCGCCTGATCTGCTCCCCAAGTTTTTCCCGCATGTTTTGGAAACGCACTAATTGAGATGGTGAAAGAATCTCCAGAAGTCTCTCCTGCTCTTCTTGAAATAACTCTAGTTCTTGCTCTCGGAGGGCTATCAATTGATCTAAAATCTCGCCTGCTTCCTCATCGTTTTCACCACCTTCTAGAGCTATTGCCTCTACACGGCGCTGTAGCGCCTGCTCGCTCCGCATTAGCTCACGCCGTTTAATATCAAAATCACGAGCCTGGTCGCCTATCGCCTTCCACTCGTCTTCGTTCAGGTCAAGCCGCTGTCTAATCATTTGATCCATGCGAACACGAACCCTCTGCTCAAGCACTGCTCGTTCCGAAGGCGGAGGCGGTCCTCTTCTGCCACCACCTCGTCGTCCACGCTGGCCCTCAAGGGATGCGGCAGCCACAACCGAGAAAGCGAGCCCAGCCAAAAGCATCAGATTAGTTCTATGTGTAAACCTCATGCAGCACCTCCAGACGTACCTGCTGTAAGTTCTTCTAAAAACTGGGTTAACGCCTCATCCGACAGTCCTTCCAACATTGGTGCACCAGCAATAAGACCATCATCGGTTAGCCACAGATTCTCACTCTCTATTTCAAATTCAGATTCCGTCAACGGCAGATCGGTAAATCCAGTGCGGTCTAAAGTCATATTTAATCCGATAGCTAATACAGCTACAGCGGCTGCCGCGAGTCCCCACCACTGCCGACGACCGGCAACCCTGCGCCCGTGCACAGCTGTATTGATCTTGTCTGCCAAACCTTCCGGATGCGCTGCACGACTAGAGAATACGAGACGTACGAGATCGAGTTCGTCACAGCACTCGCGGCAATCCTTGAAGTGAAGGTCAGCTGATTCTTTCTCACCATCAGCTAGCCTACCTGCTGCGTAATCGGGAATTAGCTCCCGAATCCACTCACACTTTGTTCCACTCATTCCATTAAGTCCCTCAGTCGTCGAATACCGTGAAAGTAATTCACTCTCGCAGCGCTTTCACTAGACCCAATCATTTCTCCCACTTCTCTAAAACTCATCCCCTCATCTATCCTGAATGCTATGGCAAGCCTTTGCTTCTCAGGTAACTGTTCCATCATCATCCTTGCACGGGCAGCTTCCGAAGCAATCACTGCCGTCTCATCTGGCCCTTTGGCCTCAGAGTGCATCGGACCAGCTGTATCTATGGGCGTCTCCTTTCGCCGCCCGATTCGCCTTATCACACCTCGCGCTTCGTTAGCTGCTATAGTGAGGATCCATGTCCGAAACGACGCTTCTCCTCGAAATCCTGCTATCGCCCGGAACCCTTTAATAAAAGCATCCTGAGCCACATCCTGAGCAGCGCCTTCGTCATTCAACATCGAGAGCGCTACTCGATATACTGCTGCATGGTGGCGTCTGACCAAGATATCAAAGGCCAAGTCGTCTCCGGCTCTACCCCGTTCAACGAGTTCCTCATCAGAAGAAACCGCTGCTGACCAGTCATGATCGCTCACCGAACTTTAGAGGCACGCCAGGCGAGAAACGTTAAAGCTCGCTTTATACCCAACCCAAATTTGAGAGTGGGTCGCTTCAGCCTTCCAACTCGTCTAGTCGTGCAACACGAGCTCGCAGATGCTTTGAAGGTTTGAACACAGGTACTGAGCGAGACGGGACTTCAACTGGGTCTCCGGTACGTGGATTTCGAGCCATCCGTGTCTTTCTCTTGCGCACCTTGAAGGTCCCAAATCCACGGATCTCAATATTGTCACCCTTACTGAGAGCCAGCTTCACCGCATTGAGGAATCCGTCCACAACCATCGCAGAATCCTTCTTTGTAATCCCGGGACCGATCGCGTCGGTCACCTGCTCGACCAGGTCTGCCTTAGTCATGGTCCCTCCGCAGGAACGTCTCTGTAGGGTGATTAATCCCTAGCTTCGTAGCTAGGGGGGAGAGACTGTAACAAGGCAAAATCGAGGCCGCAAGGTGATGAGAGTCGTTGTAACAGAGCGACTTAAGAGCTTTTCCGTTCCTCCATCAGGCCGAGAAAGGTATCGAAAAGATAGCGACTATCATGAGGGCCTGGAGCAGCCTCTGGGTGATACTGAACCGACAACACTGGTAGGGTTCGATGTTCCACTCCCTCAACTGTTCCATCGTAGAGATTAACATGGGTGAGCCGAAGACCGGGCGCTCCAGGTATTTCATCTCCTACACCACTCTGTACTGCGAAGCCGTGATTCTGAGAGGTAATCTCGACTGTCTGTTTTTCAAGAAACTTTACTGGGTGATTTCCCCCGTGGTGCCCGAAAGGAAGCTTGAAAGTACTCGCCCCAAATGCACGACAGATGAGTTGATGACCTAAGCAGATACCGAAAACCGGTATATCTGCTTCAGCAAGGCCCAGAATCGCAGCCTCTGCCTTCTCTACGGCTGCCGGATCACCTGGGCCATTCGATACAAATAATCCGTCGGGAGGATCCGAGAGAATATCCTCTGCAGGTGTATCAGCAGGGATCACGGTTACACGGCAACCCCGTTCAGAAAGAAGTTTTGGAGAATGAGCCTTTACACCAAAGTCGAACGCTAACACATGGAATCGCTCGTCTCCGACTGCGGAAATTTCGTAGGGCTCCGAGGTTGAGACTCCACATGCCAAATCAAGTCCTTCCATATTAGGATGGCCTTGGATTCTATCCATGACCTTCTCTGTTTGCATATCAGCTGGTGCTATCGCTCCACGCATCGCTCCCTGTGACCTTATGTGGCGAGTGAGCGCTCGGGTATCTATATCCGAGATTCCTGTTATACCATGACGACCCAAATATTCATCCAGCCCTTCCTCCGACCTCCATGAAGAGTGGATTCGGGACGCTTCGCGGACGATAAAGCCAGCAACTTGAGGCACCGGTGATTCTCTGTCCTCTGTGTTGACTCCGTAGTTTCCGATCAGAGGGTAGGTCATCGTCACGAGTTGGCCAGTGTACGACGGGTCAGTAAGAACCTCTTGATACCCACTCATACAGGTGTTGAATACGACCTCACCAAGAGCAAGGGCCTCGGCACCAAGAAGGTTCCCATCAAAGCGGCGTCCATCTTCTAGAAGCAGATATGCAGTGCGGATCAGAAAATACTCACTTGTTTATTTATGTGGCTGTTGTGCCAAAACTAGCGACCGGCGATATCGGGTCAACCAAGCCATCTAGTGCTCTCTCGGTTAACTTATACCATAGTCACGTTGAGCAATTGAAATAAGTTCGAGAGTGAGCATGAGCCCTGATACGATCTTTATTCACGCCGACGAATCTTGCCTTGGCAATCAGTTTCAAACCCGAGCTAATCCGGGCGGTGCAGCAGGCCTGATGGAGGCCTGGCAAGAAGGCGAGTGGCAACGTCGGGACTACTGGATCTCGGAGTCAGACACTACGAACAACCGCATGGCCCTGCGTAGTGCAATTGAAGGGCTCCGAATGCTAAGCCGGCGATGCACTGTGCACTTTATCTCTGACAGCAGGTACCTCGTCGACGGCATTACCCAATGGTTACCCAGTTGGAAAGAAAATAACTGGAAGAGGAAACGCGGCGCGATCTTGAATCTAGAACTATGGAAAGAACTCGATATTGAACTTCAAGGGCACGATGTACGTCCAAAATGGGTTCGCGGCCACGATGGACACCCTGAGAACGAGTATGCAAATCACTTGGCTACCAGAGCAGCGAAGGATCGAACTGAGTCAGGTGGACTTATCGAATCAGGGTTTCAGGAATGGCTCGACGGACTGCGCGAAAAAGGTATGTACATGGACTACATGGAATTCGAGGGCCCAAGGGCTCGTTTTGATAAAGGCTGAACCCTACGATTACGAGAATGCTACTTGGGAGAGTCCTCTCCGCGCATCATGCTGGCTCCGAGAAGAACTTCCATAAACGCGAAACGGCCCGGACCGTAGCAAGCTACGACCGGGCCGCTTCTTCTTGAGGAACTCGGTTGCCACTTCACGTTGCGACTTCCGTTTCCCTACTGCGTTGGCGGGATCCTGGCCTTTGCTTGGTTCCGCCCTCGTGTGGGCGACTAGGCCTCTCTCCCTTCAACTCCCGTGTTGTCGCGCGGTTCGCGACCGAGAGCGCCCTTGAGCTCTTTTAGGGCTTTCGATGAGGGCCAACGACCTCCCCCATCTGGCTCATCAGCTTTCCAAGTTCCGATTCGCCCGTGTCACCGCTGCGCCGTCACGCCCGGCAACCCACTTTTCAGATTCATCAAAGGGATGACCAACGCCATCGTCTCTAATGAGCCGCATCTGAATCGCACGAGTGATTTATGGGCTATGAGAGGAGAACGCAAGGCACAGGTCAATAAACAAGTGTATTTTTTCTAATGACGTTATAACTCATTGTTATACAATGGTTTACCATTACCGTCAAATGTTTATTCGATCTATATTCGGGTCGACTGGTAAACATATGATTTAGTCGACGTAACTTCTTAAGTGACAAAGACTTTTGATTTCGATATTCGAGAATATTGGTTCCCTACACGCAGCATAGTGCATGTAGTATCTATGGATTTTTTTGTTGTGTTAACTACAGGAATTTATGAAGAAAATACCTGTCTGAAGCTGTCTGCCATGCATTCTTTCACCTCAGCCATACAAACGGGAACCCCTAGCTCCCTCTCAAGCGAGCTGACCCCCCGATCACGGATGCCGCACGGAATAATAGTCTCGAAGAAATCAAGTTTAGTTGAAACATTGAGTGCAATACCGTGAGAGGTAATCCAACCAGACGAGACCCTAACCCCGATAGCTCCAAGCTTACCAAGTTCTGTAAAGACGCCGGTTCCACTCGGATCTCGATTTGCCTGAACCCCAAATGAACGCGCGACCTTAATCAACACATCCTCTAGGTCCCGCAAATATCGATGCAAATCCTTTCTATCTGGCTTAAGGTCCAAAATAGGATAGACCACCAGTTGCCCGGGGCCATGATATGTCACGTCACCTCCACGCCCAACCTCAAAAAGCTTAATTCCCCTCTTCTCAAGTTCGCTCTCATCAAGTAATACGTGCTCATAATTAGAGCTTGAGCCGAGCGTAATGACGTGCGGATGTTCCAGAAGCAAGATCGTGTCGGGTATAGTAGCTTCCCGCCTCTGGCTAATGAGGTGAGCCTGCAGCTCTAACGCCTCTGAATAGTCTATGACACCTAGCTCGCGAACAGTAAAGGACCTGCCTGGGGCGTTCATGCGTCCTCGGGAAAGCTCTCCAACATCTCCTTAAGAGCTGAAAGAAATCTGGCAGCATCTGCCCCATCAACTATCCTGTGATCGTAGCCAAGAGAGAAAAGTGATCGCTTCCGGATGGCTACAACGTCCGTCTCAGTTTGTTGGTCTGTCACGACAACTACACGCTTCTCAATAGAACCTATTCCTAGGATTGCAGAGGTTCCCTTAGGAATTACCGGTAACCCGACAACCGTCCCCAGAACACCAGGATTTGTGATGGTAAAAGTGGCTCCCTGAATCTCGTCCGGCATGAGTTTCCGTGCTCTCGCACGTCCCGCTAGATCCACAATCTTATTTCCAATACCAACGAGCCCAAGATGATCGGCATCATGAACCACGGGTACGATGAGGCCCGGATCTAAATCTACTGCCATACCTAGATTCACATTTCCCCTGTAGATGACATTATTTCCCGATACAGCTGAGTTCACCATAGGGAAATCCCGAAGTACACGTGATACGGCCCACGCTACGAAAGCTGTATAACTCACTCTAGCATTTTGTGCTTCCCACCGGCTGCGACTCAAGGTGCGTATCCGATCAATTACCGAAAAATCAATTTCAATAAAAGAATGCACATGAGGGGCTACACGTTTCGCGACCACCATATGCTCTGCAGTGAGCCGCCGCATTTTGTCCATTCCCTCAACCTGATCAGCTGGTCGCACGGGATACTCTGGATGCTGGACTTCTTTGTAGAAGAAATCCCAAAAGCTTGATGTCTCTGATTGGATCTGGATGCTGTCTCTCGCTGGTGCCGCAGAAATTCCAGAGGCGTCTGCGTCTGAGCCCGTAACACCAGAGGATTCCATAAATGCCACAATGTCCTGCTTAGTGACCCTTCCTGCATGCCCACTGCCTACGACATCGGCAAGATCAATCCCATGTTCCGCGGCGATCTTGCGCACGACCGGGGTAGAACGCGACCGCAACCGCTCCTCCGCGCTCTGCCCCACATCTGAGCTCTGGGTCGCTACCAGAGATGGTGTTACTGGATCCTTTAGCTCTGGTACTTCCTCGGGACCACTCGGGAGATTTGGTTTCTGAGTTTCTTCCGGTTTCGTATCAATTGATGCTATCCCTTCTGGATCAATCAGAGCAACAACTGTACCGACCTCGACCGTCTGCCCTTCGTCCACCATTACCTCAACCAGTATGCCCGCCGAAGGTGCTGGGATTTCCGCATCTACTTTGTCAGTGGAAATCTCCAAGATCGGCTCATCGCGCTCGACTGTATCACCAGCCTGCTTCAGCCATTTAGAGACAGTCCCTTCGGCGATCGACTCGCCCATCTGAGGCATAGGAACTTCTATGCGAGCCACGCTAGGTTACTCCAGTGTGGAGGGGATGTACGCGAAACCTCGCGGCATGCTCAGTACGCAGCAAGATATCTCCCGGCAGTGACGATGTCCTCAACTTGAGGCAGGAAATAATCTTCTAAAGAGCCAGCATACGGAACCGGAGAATCGATTGCAGTTACTCGGAGAATCGGTGCATCAAGCCACTCAAATGCTCTCTCGTTCAAGCGGATCGCAATCTCGCCTGCTATTCCACCCGTACGTGTATCCTCATGCACAATAAGAACCCTTCCCGTGCGTTTCAAACTCTCCACAATGGCATCTTCATCAAGAGGTAAGAGCGTTCTAAGATCTATAATCTCTGCTCCTAATCCATCCTCTTGCTCGAGCTTTTCTGCAGCCTCAACGGACTTGTGAACCATGGCACCATACGTGACAACACTAAGATCAGAGCCCTTCCTGACCGTGCGAGCTTTACCAAGTTCTACAACGTAATCTTCATCTGGCAGTACTTCCCTAAGAGTCGGCGCGCGATATAGAGCTTTGTGTTCTTCAAAGATGACTGGATTGTCATCTCGAATCGCAGCTTTTATGAGACCCTTAGCGTCGTAAGCTGTACTCGGATAGACGATTTTGAACCCTGGGGTGTGAAAGAACGCCATCTCCACATTTTGAGAATGGAAAGGGCCACCCCTATTACCCCCACCGACTGGCCCTCGTACCACGATCGGCATAGGGCCAGCACCCCTGTAGAGTGAGGTAGCGATATAGTTCGTGAGCACATCATATGCAGGCGAGATGAAATCCATGAACTGCATCTCTACAACGGGCCGCAAACCCATGTGAGCAGCTCCAGCTGCAGCTCCAGTGAACCCGCCTTCTGCAATGGGAGTGTCTATTACACGTAGATCTCCGAAATAATCAAGAAAGCCACGAGTAACCTTGAACGCGCCTCCGTAAACGCCGATGTCCTCTCCCATTAAGAACACGCTATCATCCCGCACCATCTCTTCAAACAATCCCTCACTGACTGCTTCCAGCAGGGTGACAGGCTCTCCACGTGCTGTCTTCTTGAGATGCTCAGGAGCAGGATGGTTCATCTATTTAGTTCACTACTATCGCTTTTATTAGGCCCATCCACCCGCGTCCACGGGTGCTGGGTTATAGTGTCTGTATAAATACCTTTCACGGCTTCACGACCATCCGGAACTGGTTCTTGGACCGCCTGCTCTGCCGCCAACCTGCACTCCTCTTCTGCGCGTCTTCTAATCTTGTGGAGGACCGATTCTGTTGCCCAATCTTCTTCTAAGATTCTGTGCTCGAACAAATCAATGGGATCGCGATCCTCCCACATGGCAAGCTCGTCCGGATCGACATAATCCTGAGGATCATGCTGCGCATGGCCAAGACGTCTGTAATATCTCAGCTCTACCATCTGAGTACCTCCACCCGATCTTGCGCGCTTTGCTGCCCGGGTAACAGCTTCAAATACCGCTACGATATCAGTCCCATCCACAGATTCTGAACCAATCCCATACCCAGCTGCTTTCTCAGTAAAACTGTGGACTCGGGTATTCTTATTTGTGGCTGTTGAAAACGCCCACTGGTTAGCTTCAACCATCAAAATCAACGGACAACGCTGAACTGCGGAAAAATTAAGACCTTCATGCCAGGCACCCGTAGAGGATGCACCATCTCCGTAGAAGACCATACCCACACGGGATTCACCCCTAACCTTAAAAGACAGTGTAATTCCAGCCATGACCTCTACCATAGTTCCAAGTGGTGAGACCGGACCGATGATTCCCTTCTCCAAATCAACCCAATGCACGTTGGCCTCTTTGCCCCTGGTTGGACCAGTCACCCGCCCCATATACTGACGAAAGAAGTCGACTAATTCCCCGCCGAATAGAAATAAAGCTCCGGCAGCTCGTACGGTCGGCGCGAGAAAGTCACCCGTCCCATCTGTTCGACGATTGAGGGCAAAAGCAGCGCCGGCGGCACCAGCTTCCTGTCCGAGTGATCGATACACTCCTCCAGTCACATAGCCCTGCTTTTGTAAGATCTCGAGTCGTTCTTCAGCTGCTCGTGTGAGTACAAGCGAATGGTACAGTGCAAGGAGCTGAGTCTGATCAAGTCCAGCGATTAGAAAATTAGTCATCCGCCAAACAGATGGCGCAGCAGACCCCACTAGGGAGGCCCTTAGCGCCAACTAATACCACTGAAGATTCCTTAGTTACCCGAATTACCCGGGTCTTCTGTCGTACCTGCCGTAGTACCTTGCGTGGGCTCTTCACCGAGCCCCGGAACTACCGAGACAGGAGCGGGTGCCGCAGAGGGTGCGTCGACCTGGATCACGGACTCGGGTTGCATCGAGCGTGAGGACATCACTGATAGTACAAGCGCCAAGACCAAAAATATGGTGCCTGAAATCCATGTAGCTCTGGTCAAAACCGTGGTCGCTTGTCGCCCTCCTAATACCCCTTCAGTCATCGCAGCACCGCCACCAACCGCGGCCAGACCACCACCTTTCCCAGACTGAAGTAAGATTACGACTGACATAAATATGCCGTCGAGTACTAAGACAGCTAGCAAGAATGTATACATCTTCCTTGTATTCCCTTATTCCTCGCCGGAGTGACATGCTAAACGTCGGAGAGCACCCGAGGGGTGTCAACGGCAACTTCAGCCAGCCGCGCGGGTGATGTCCCCAAATGATTGAGGGTTGATGCTGGCACCACCAACAAGGACCCCATCTACATCCTGAGCTGCGAGGAGTTCTGCTGTGTTACTTGGTTGGACTGAGCCTCCATAAAGAATCTCCGTCCGAGCTGCAGCCGTCACACCAATCGCTTGCTCCAATCGATCCCGAAGGGTCCCGTGGGCTCCAGCTGCATCCATTGGCGTTGCCGTTTTTCCTGTACCAATCGCCCAAACTGGCTCATACGCGATCAGAAAACGGGTTTCAGGATCAGGAATCGAGGCTAAGGCCAAATCAAGCTGCTTTAAGATCACTTCACTGACTCGACCCGCTTCACGTTCTTCAAGTGTCTCTCCAACACAAATCACCGGTATGAGATCCTGCCGAAGAGCGGCAACAACCTTGAGTGCTACTTGTTCATCCGTCTCACCGAACAATTGCCTTCTTTCAGAGTGTCCCACGAGAGCGTAACTAGCACCTACACTAGCTGCCATTTCCGCAGAAATCTCACCCGTGAACGCTCCACAATCCTCCCAGTGAACATTCTGGATACCAAGCTGAATTCTTGGATCTCTGTCCTCGCACTTATAAGCAGCTACAAGCGAAATGGTCGGAGGAAAAATCAGGACCTCATTATCAGCGATTATTTCATCAATTTCAAAGGCACTAAAAAAGGCACGAGCCTCTTCCGGAGCCATATGCATTTTCCAGTTTCCTGCGATAACCGCCATGCCTACTCCTTATCACTCAAGGAATCAACACCAGGTAATGTCTTTCCTGCCAAGAAAGCCAACGAGGCACCACCGCCACTTGAAACATGAGTGAGCCGGGAAGTCACCCCTGCAAGGTCAGCTGCCATCGCAGAATCCCCACCCCCTACTACAACCAAAGCCCCCCTATCGCAGACATCCGCTACGGAATGGGCGACATCTATAGTCCCGACACCGAATGGAGGGGTCTCGAAGACCCCCATAGGTCCGTTCCACAAGATTGTCCGGGCACTATCAATCACCTCTCGAAAAGCACTAGCCGTTTCCGGCCCAATATCTAATACCATATCGTCGTGCCCAACCGCGGTAGATGGTACAGCTCGATGGGGTGCACCCTCCCGCAGTTCCTTGGCTACTATACAGTCTACAGGAAAAAGCAACTTGTCTCCGCTCTTCTGGAGAAGTTCTCGCGCAACTGGAATACGGTCTTCTTCTACAAGTGATGCTCCTGTAGTCAGCCCCATGGCCTGGAAAAAAGTGTTCGCCATCGCACCACCGATAAGTAATCGGTCCACACGCTCAAGTAAGGAAGCAATTACGTCGATCTTTCCAGATATCTTTGCGCCACCAAGGATTCCCACAAACGGATGGCTGGGCTTGGTCATCGCTCTTCCAAGAAAATGAAGCTCTCGGGCCATTAGCAACCCTGCCACTGCCTCTCTACCCTTTGCTCTCATGGCACTCGCTAACCCTGCTGTCGAAGCGTGCGCCCGGTGTGCAGCTCCAAAAGCGTCATTCACGAATAGATTCCCAAGTTCCGCCCAAGATTCAGCTAGATCTGAGGCGTTATCTAGCTCGCCAGACAGAAACCGTGTGTTTTCAAGCATCACAAGATCACTGGACAGCGGTTGTCCTCTTCCTATCGGATCCGCTACAAACTCGACGTTCGATGAGAGAAGCTCGCCGAGACGTTCTCCAACTGGTTCTAGCGAGTACATAGAACTTGGACTCGCATCCGGACGCCCTAGGTGAGAAAGTAGGATGACACGGGCACCAGCTTCGCGGAGGAAACTTAGTGTCGGGAGTGATGCAACCAGACGATGGTCATCCGCAATCTCGCCATCTTGCATAGGGGCATTCAGGTCAGCCCGTACTAGGACCGTCCGACCTGAAAGCTCACGGTGATCAAAATCTTCAAGCCTCTTCTTGTCGCACATGGACTCCCTTAGTCCCTCATCGAGGCAGGAAGTCGCTCCCCCACAAAACTCACAAGGTCAATGACACGATTTGAGTAGCCCCACTCGTTGTCATACCAGGCCAGAACCTTAACCATGCGACCATCCATAACCGCAGTTGAAAGTGAGTCGACTACTGAACTGTGTGGGTTTCCGGTGTAGTCGATGGATACAAGTGGCTCATCTGATACACCTAAGATCCCCTTGAGCGACCCAGAAGCAGCTTCTCGGAAAGCTGCATTAATTTCCTCTTTAGTAGTGTTCTGATCGACTTCAGCAACCAGATCAACGAGAGAGACATCTGCTGTCGGAACCCGTATCGACATTCCATCGATATGCCCTAAGACCTCAGGAAGGACTAGCCCTGTCGCTTTTGCTGCTCCAGTGGTCGTTGGGATCATAGAAAGTGCAGCCGCACGAGCTCTTCTAAGGTCCTTGTGTGGAAGATCAAGGATGCTTTGATCATTCGTATACGCGTGAATCGTAGTCATCAATCCGTGTCGAAATCCGACGGTCTCCAACAAAATCTTGACCACTGGTGCCAGGCAGTTTGTCGTGCAACTCGCATTAGAGATCACATGGTGCTCATCGGGATCATACCTGTCCTGATTGACCCCGAGCACTACCGTAAGATCTTCGTTCTTACCAGGGGCCGAGATGATCACCTTCTGAGCACCAGCTGCTAGATGATTCGCCGCCCCCTTCCGATCACGAAACATCCCTGTCGACTCAATAACGATATCAACTTCCAGTTCTGCCCATGGCAGGGCACTGGGGTCCCTTTCACTTAGAACCCGGATATTGTCTCCATCCAAAACCAACCCATCATCCGAAACTCTGACGTCCCCCGTATAAGTCCCGTGAACCGAATCATACTTCAGAAGATGGGCGAGCGTCTTAGCATCTGTAAGATCGTTCACCGCGACGAAGTCTATGTCGCTGCGGCCAGCCTGCTTGGCGCTCCGTAGAATATTACGACCGATCCGTCCGAATCCGTTAATGGCAACGCGGATTGGCATGGCTTGTATACTCCTGATTTTGAAAATGAAAGTTGACCAGACTGGAAAGATAACGTCTGTGTTAATCGAACGGGGGAGTGAAGAACACATTCATACAGGTCACGATATTTACTAGACCGAAACCACAGACTTCAATCGACCAAACTCTTCCCCATCGCCTCCCGCATAGCTTCAACTGGGGCGGGCATCCCCCACCATCTTTCGAACGATGCAGCCCCTTGCTGAACTAGCATCTCAGCCCCGTCAGTGGCTCGAATATCCATCGCCTTCGCCACTCGGACAAAGGGTGTAACATACTTTCCATACACAAGATCCATCGCTGCCCCAACACTACCCAAACACTCTAAATCCACCGGTGAGGCATCATTCTCCTCAAGCCCGAGACAGGTAGCATTAATAACTAGGTCAAAATCTTCTCCTTCAATTTCCTCCAGGGTCTGGATAATCCGTGTTCTCTCTCCTCCAATACGACGTGACATCGATCTAGCCCTTTCAGGGGTACGATTGAAAATCACGATCTCATCAGCTCCTTCTTCAATTAGACCCAATAAGGAGGCTCTCGCAGCGCCCCCTCCACCTAAGAGGAGAACTCTGATTCCTGAGAGCACCTCGCCGATGAACAACCTCAAAGCACTCCTGAAACCGTTTACATCAGTATTATCCCCATGGATTCGGCCCGCTTGATCTCCCCAAAAAGTGTTGCAAGCTCCAGTTTGTACGACTGCTTCGCTCGCGATCTCAACAATCGCTGCAGCTTTCTCCTTATGAGGTAGCGTGATGTTGCCCCCACCTCCAGAACGAGCGATGCTAGCCATGAAGCCCTCGAGGTCCTCTTCTTTGCATTGTAGAGCCACATAGACCCCATCAACTCCCGCAGCTTCAAATGCCTTATTCTGGATCTCCGGTGACCTAGAGTGCATGACAGGGTCACCGAGGAGGGTTAGTAGCCGGGTCTTCGCCGTGAAATTCATTTATAGCCTGAACGGCCGATTCTCTGCAGAACCTTGTTAACCAGGTCTTTAATCAAATCGAATGTCTCCAAGTATTCCTGTTCTGTTCCTCCCACCGGATCAGGCACTGACTCCGATATCGCTTGACCTTCCCGTTCATCCGCGAATGAAGTGATTAAAGAGGAGATCTCACCCGCCCCAAGTTCCGTGACGCTCATGAAGTGGGAGGTAGACATCACTAAGATCAAGTCTGCCCAAGTCACAACCTCTTTAGTTAAAAACGTGGCACGATGTCCAGTGAGGTCGAGCCCATGCGCTTCCGAAGCCCTTGATGCTCCACTTGAAGCACCAGCACCATCGAATGCAGCGATACCTGCTGAGCGTACTTCGACACTGTTCCAGCCCCGCTGTTCTATTTCATTTCGAGCGATAACCTCAGCCATCGGACTCCGGCACGTGTTACCAGTGCATACGAACAGGAGTCGGAAAGGTTGCTCGACCTTAGATCGCTTTTCCATGTAGCTCCGGTATGACTTTAGCCAAGTCCGAAATGTTAACCTTTCCTTCTCGAAGAACTTCCAGTGGTTTCACTGTACAATCTACAATCGTAGAAGGCTCAGAAATTGGTAGCGTACCCGTATCAATCAGCATGATGTCATTTCCATTTAGACGACGAATCACTTCAACGACCTCGGAAGCCGACCTCGCAGGTGGTTCACCGGGATAATTCACACTTGTAGAAGTGATTGGCGCACCCAATTTCTTCAATATGCGCTGTACAAGCGGATTAGAGCTTATGCGCACTGCAACCTTGTCACTCTCGCTGCGGATTCCGGGCGGAAAGATACTTCGGGAATCTTGGAGTACCAAGGTTAATGCTCCCGGCCAAAAAGCCGACCCGAGCAGACGTGCCTCATCATTCCAAACCAACCCAGCAACCTCTTGAACTGAGGGGGTTAGTATGATCAGTGGCTTCTCCCGTGGTCTATGCTTTAGCGCCTGTACACGAGCAACCCCCTTTGTAGTCGGCAGGGACCCAAAGCCATACACCGTCTCAGTGGGGTATGCGATTACACCTTCTCCCTGGACATGCGCGACCGCCAGATCAAGATCCACCTCGGAATCACTACGCAAATCGACGTTTAAGGATGTGTCAGACATCACCACACTGTAGACGCAGGATTGCTTGGGCAATCATGAGGTCCGCAGGCCGAGTCACCTTGATGTTTGTACCCCCATCATCGACCATCTTTAGGCGAGCGCCGAAAGACTCTAGCAGCACCGCATCGTCTGTTCCAACTTTTCCACTTTCGTAGGCTTGCCGAAGGAGACCAGCAGGAAATACCTGGGGCGTATGTGCATGCCAAAGAGTGTTTCGGTCTACTGTTTCCAACACATGAAATTCTTGGTCAACACGCTTAATCGTGTCTATAACAGGGCATCCAGCCACTGCACACACACCAGTGTTTGCCAGATCAATACATTTTCCGACTATAGCACTCGTCACCAACGGGCGGGCGGCATCGTGGATGGCAACCACGTCTAGGCTCGTCGGGAGCACGCTCACCGCATTCCTGACCGACTCAGTCCGGTTGATGCCACCCTCAACTACCTTGATACGGTCATCCAGCTTTCTGATCCAGTCAGTTATTTCATCGACATCCTCAGGTACTAGAGATACCACAACTGCGACAACACGATCGTCTCTAAGAAATGGACGCAACGCGTGCGCCAAGAGAGGTTCACCATCAAGTTCTAAGAATGGCTTACGGACATCCCCCATTCGGGTTCCGGATCCCGCGGCAGGCACTACGACACCCACATGGGGCGATATCTCCCCAGGATCCTGGGGTGCACTCACTGACTAGGGGCCGACGTCTCAGCCTCAGGATCTGGCCGCACTCCAGGTGAGGTTCTGGATACCGAATCGAACCTTGTATAAGCCTTTTGGAAGTAGAGCTCTACTACGCCGGTTGGACCATTTCTCTGTTTCCCGATGATCAACTCTGACTTCCCTTGTAGCTCGTCTCGCTTTTCCGGGGGGGCATAGTATTCAGGGCGGTACAAAAACATCACTGTATCAGCGTCCTGCTCTATAGATCCTGAATCTCTAAGATCCGAAAGCATCGGTCGCTTGTCAGTTCGTGCTTCAGGTCCGCGAGAAAGCTGGGACAGAGCCACAACTGGAATATCCAGTTCACGAGCAAGTGCCTTTAAGCCTCTTGAGATTTGGCTTACTTCCTGAACACGACTTTCGGAGCGTTGCGTGCCGCTCATTAACTGCATGTAATCAATGACGAGTAACCCTAGGTCCTTGCCATCCGCACGAATTTCCGATTGCAGGCGACGAGCTTTGGCTCGGATCTCCAACACATTGGCCCCCGGTTGATCATCAATCCACAGAGGAGCGGTATTAAGGTACCCAGCTGCCTTTGCAAGACGCTCATGTTCCGATTGAGATAGACGCCCTAGCCGAAGCTTCTGTGCGTCGACACGACCTTCTGAACAAAGCATCCGCTGCACAAGCTGCTGAGCGGACATCTCAAGAGAGAAGACAGCCACCGGAATATTGTGTGAAATCGCTGCATTTGCTGCGACATTGAGCACCCATGATGTTTTCCCCATCGAAGGACGGGCAGCGACAATACATAGGTCACCTTTTTGAAGCCCTGCGGTCATCCTATCGAGGTCATGAAAACCCGTCGTCAGGCCAGTGATTCCAGACTCAGATTCTTGTAGCGCTTCAATGTGTTCGAACGCGGGCCAGAGGATCTCTTTGATCCATACAAATCCTTCACGCTTGTGGGTCTCCGCAACCTGAAAGATCCGGGCTTCAGCTTTGTCCAGGATTTCATCGACGTCTTGTTCACCCTGATCATAGACGTCTCGAATAATCTGAGAAGATTGTTCGATTAGACGACGGAGTAGAGCCTTCTCTCGAACGATCTGTGCGTGGTACTCAAGATTTGCTGCGGTCGGGACTGCACTCACAAGCGAGGACAGATACTCAAAGCCCCCAGCCTCGTCGATCTCTCCTGTCTTTTTCAGCTCTTCTGCCACCGTAATCACATCTAGGACACCACCGCGTTCAAATATCCTTAGCATTACGCGATAAAGTCGTCGATTAGCTTCACGATAGAACATTGATGGGTCGAGGTGCTCTACGGCTTTTGTAACCGCCTCTTTATCAATCAGCATGCCTCCCAGCACTGCTGTCTCAGCCTCCATAGAGAATGGAGGGCTGCGATCTAGAGAGGACTCAGGAAAATTGAGAGAAGCTTCCATCATGTCTTACCTGAAATACGAGCATTCATACGAGTAGCTCAGCCACCGTTCAGTACTTGGCGAAGAAGTTGCAAGTCTTCCCAGAACGCAAACGTCCACTTCGGGTTCCGGAGCAAGGCCGCAGGATGATAAGTCACAACCAAAGGAACACCCTGATAGCTATGCACTTCTCCCCGAATACGACCAAGTGCAGTCTTCTCTTGACCAGTCAAAAGTCGACCCGCAAAGGATCCAACGGCAAGCAGAGCTTCAGGTTGAATTAGCTGTATTTGCCTCGTCAGGAAAGGTGAGCACGATTTGATCTCGTCAGGCTTCGGATCTCGATTACCTGGGGGACGGCATTTAAGCACGTTGCAAATGTACGTGTTCTTCTCTCGTGACAGGTCAACCGTTGCAAGCAACAAATCGAGAAATTTTCCCGCCGCACCGACGAATGGGAGACCAGTCTGATCTTCATTCGCGCCTGGCGCCTCACCAACAACCATCACAGACGCATCTTCAACGCCGTCTGAGAACACTACATTCTTTCTGCCCTCAGCAAGTCCGCACTGAGTACAAGCTAACGCATGGTTCCGGAGATCCGTGTAGGATTTGGGCAACTCGACAGCGGGCAGGCTCGGCGGCTCCGATTGCACGATTGTGTCCTGGTGCTTAGCAGAACTCATGGGATCTGAAGATGGCAACTCTCCGCGGAAGTTGGACGCTATTTGGAGAGCTTCTTCACGCGTCAAATGAGTGAGGAAAAAATCTTGGTCATTTATTTCTCTCCGCTGCTGAAGCAGCCGTGCAGCATCCTCAGTTTTAGATCGTCTGGTTGTCATAAATCTTCCGTTACAACCGCTCACAGATACGATCAATGATCACCTCTGCAACTTTCGGTTTAAGCATCAATGGAAGTTCTTCCGGATCCCTTTCTGGCGAGAGAATGGTCACGCGATTTGTCGGCACGTCAAAGCCAGACTCTTCCTCAGTTGCATCATTTGCGACTAAAAGATCAAACGATTTGGCTATCAGCTTCTGCTCAGCGTTCTCTATCAAGTCGCTAGTCTCAAGTGCGAAGCCCACCGCTAGACTGCCAGGTTTGCGTCTAGAGACGGTATCTCCTGCCACATCAGGATTTCCCGTGAAAGAAACCGCAAAATCTCCTTCTCTATCAGCCCGCTTGAGTTTCTCGTCGTCTGGGTTATCCGGTCGGAAATCGGCAACGGCGGCTGCAAAAACAGAAACATCCATCTCAGGAAGAGCATGATTAACTGCATCATGCATCTCAAGCGCAGTCTCAACTGAAATCAAGTGTACACCGACCGGAGGCTCCATCCACGAAGGTCCTGAAACCAAACAAACTTCGGCACCACGCCTCCACGCTGCCTGTGCAATAGCATATCCCATACGTCCGGAAGAGCGATTCCCGATATAGCGCACTGGGTCGACAGGTTCCCTCGTAGGCCCCGCTGTGACAAGCACCTGCTTTCCAGTAAGTGGGCTAGCACCAGCAAGTGCCTTACCCAAGTGCTCCACAACCTGCCAAGGCTCAATCATTCGACCGGGCCCATCCGACTCACCCGCGGCTAGCGGGCCCTCCGTTGGGCCAGCAATCGTGTACCCGAGCTCTGATCCCAGATGATCGAGATTTGTCTGGACTTGAGGATGAGCGAACATCTGTGAATTCATAGCCGGGCAGATTACCACGGGGGCTTGGGTGGCCAGTAGTGTGGTACAGATTAGATCATCGGCCCTACCCTGTGCTGCCCTGGATAGGAAATCAGCCGTAGCGGGAGCAACACAAAGGGCATCTGCTTCTTGGCCAAGTCGAACATGTAGTGCCGCGCCCTCAGCCGAAAACAGATCCGTAAGAGCTGGGCGACCTGTTACCCCTTCAAAACTAAGTGGTGGTGCGAAGTATTGAGCTGACTTCGTCAGAACAACATCTACCTTAGCGCCCAACTGTGTCAGGTCACGAGCAACCTGAATCGATTTGTATGCCGCGATACTCCCAGTTACACCCAGAACAATGTGACTGTCCTTCCATGGACGCTGGCTGGTTATCGCGGCTTCCTTCATTTCCATCAGTCCTACGCAGAAAAATATGGGTTTGGGAAATCTTACAAGCGGTCAACCCTATTCGCTTCCCTCTCGCTTCCTGCGTTTCACAAGACGGAACTCGATTTGCCCAGACGTCAGAGCCTCAAGTGCTCTAGTTGTAAGCTTTTTCTCCTCCCCCAATGGCATTGCCTCGCTCGGGAGAGTGTTGAGTTCGCGAGAATATTTGGCCGCCACGAGGACTCCCAGATACTTGCTCTCAGTACCTGTAGCAACCTCATCTGGTGTAAAGACCCTCATTAATCCACTCCTTTAAATAACCTTCTAGTAATCTCTTTCGAGAACGTTAGCGATGCCTGCTCGGCAGACTTCTATACTCTCTATCGCTTCTGAATTCAAACCAACAGTCTCTTTCCCTTCAATGATGTCCTTAATCTCTTGCACACAGTCACTAAGATGTTCGTTGATGATGATATAGTCGAAATCTCGAGCTACTTCCAGTTCCTCAAGGGCAGAACGAAGACGGAGTCCCAAAATATCTGATTCCTCTGTACCCCGAATCTTCAAACGCTCCAGCAGTACGTCGACGGAAGGTGGCAAGACGAAGATAAGCTTCGCATCTGGAATCGCATCCCTGATTTGGAGTGCACCCTGTACATCGATATCAAGTACAACATGATGCCCTAAATCAGCCGAATCATTCAAGGCTTTTTTCGGGGTACCATACCTATCACCATGAACGCAAGCCCATTCGGCTAGCTCACCCGATTCAATCATCTTATCAAAACTGTGTTCGTCCAGAAAAAGATAGTCGAGTCCATGCTGCTCACCGTTCCGTGGAGTCCTAGTAGTAATAGAAACAGAAAATACACAGTCGTCTGATTCTTCGATCAAACGATGGGCAAGAGTCGTCTTTCCAGTACCACTAGGAGCTGAAAGAACAATTGGAGCTGCCCGTTTCATTCAACGTTTTCTACTTGTTCTCGAATACGCTCGACGTCCTCTTTGAGAGCGACTGCCATATGCGAGATTTTCAGGTCATTAGCTTTGGATCCAATAGTGTTCGCTTCCCGATGCATCTCCTGAACCAAGAAGCTGAGTCTTTTTCCTACCGGATTAGATCCGTCATCCGCAAGAGCTTCAAGGAAAAGTTCAACATGAGATCGAAACCGCACAATTTCTTCGTTAATGTCCCATTTTTCGGTCAGATAAGCGATTTCCCGAGCGAGTCGATCTTCGTCAATGCGTGCATCATCAGTTAATTCCTTAATCGCCTTTCTAAGTCGATCACGCTCCATTACAAGCCGGATAGGAGCTCTCTCTTCTGCATGGGTTAAAGCTTCATTTATTGAAGCAAGTGAATTTTCGATATCGGAACGCAGACGTTCACCCTCAGCCTCTCTCATCCGACAAACTTCTACAGCTGCCTGGGCTGACAACTCCCGAATCCAATCAGCTTCGATGACCTCCATGTGGTCAGTCTCCGGTGACCGAAACAATTCGCCAAAGCGAGTCATCATCGCCAAATCCACATCGCCCGGAAGTTCGAGTTCACTTCTGAGCACTTCCAGTGCTTCACGCACTTCTTTCGCACGCCCTATATCGACACGAGCATCCGATTTGTTTCCGCTCGAGATCGGTTCCACAGTCAACACAGCCCTGACATGACCGCGCAGGACGCTCTGTTTTATAACTGCTACGATGTCTCGCTCAAATTTTTCAAGCCGGGCAGGAGTCTTGATACTAGCGTTAAAAAACCGGTGGTTCACGGTTTTCACTTCTAACCGCAGGCGACCCACGGGTGAGTCGCGTTCTGATTCTCCATACCCCGTCATGCTCCGGATCATGGTCAACCTCCAGAGAGCGGAGAAAGATAATGCGACATCCAGAACCCACGTAGGGTAGGATTTAGAAGCCGTCTGCTAGTCATTATGGAATGAATCACCTTCAGTTCCAGAGCGACCAGCGAATGCCATAGACGCTTCTCAGCGCAGGCAGTACTCGGCCAGGGAATATTTGCAGGTTGCGGTTAACCGTGATGTTTTCCCAGGCCACGAATATTCTTACGGTCACCACCCTAACCTGAATCCGTCCATACCAGTTTTCATAGACAGGAACAGTCTCGAGAGAATGATCGTCCACTTGGCTACCGCTCTTTAATAGGTGGACCGTCATTGGATCATGTCCACGCAAGCCGAGCGTCCCCCAAAGCTCCAAATTACCCGATTCCAAGAAGCTGCGTTGGAATACAAAAGCAGCTTTGTAATTTCTTTTCGGCAGATAGGGAGCCCCCTGCTGCCACTGCTGTACCGACCCCTCCAACCGTAACCCCGCTAAAACAGCTGGTAAGCTGCCCCAGACCTCCCACCCCTCATTGATCGCACCGCTTAGCAAGGGCGATCCGCGGTCTGGCTCAATCCCTAGTGGGATCAAGGAGTCAGACTCAACTCGAAGCCTTGCTGCAGAAATGGTTGCGTCTCTCCAACCGAATCTGGCACCAAAACGAGTTGCCTTCCTATCCGTGATGCCGAAGGGATAAGATCGGTCTGTCGGGGTTACTAGAGCTTCTTCAGCTACAGCCGAGTTGGATTCTGAGATACCATCCATAATCGGCAGAGTGCGAGAACCATGTGCACCCGATTCCCAGGATCCAAAGAAGGAAAAGCCGAGAAATGGTCGCGTCCAAACACGTACCTGCTGATTCACAGCCGTGGTCTCAGGCCATGAGGATCGAGCCATACCCATAGTCAATCCCCCTAGCTTCTCGAGGTCTAGCCCCGCTTGGAAATCAAAACGATCGTTGGGTAAATCTCCACCAAAAAGTCGGTATTCTGCCCTACCCCAAAGTCCAGGCCGTCCGTAGCCAAATCGCAGACCATGTTGAGCTCTACTACCACCCTCCAGCACGTAACGATCGCGAGTATCCTCAACACCGTGACTTGAATTTCCAGTATATGCTTCCGCGGTGAGGTTATCTGCCAGACGAACACGGAAGCGAGCAGCCCAATCAGTTCGCGTCACTGAGGATGCAAAGTCAGTAACTGCTGTCTTAGTACCCATCCGTCTGAAATCAACTGCGAGACCTGCGTCATCACCTCGATGCATTTGATAACGAATCCAACTGCCTACTCGATTACCGCTCTCTGTTCTCCCAGGGCCTTGCGTGTCGACTCTCTCTAGAGCCAGACCGATACTGCCCCCCAATGCAGTCGGATCCGCATACGAACCCCTGAACAAATTGGTTTCCAACTCTCCAGTTCCGGCTTCAATGAGTGAATACGGACGACCATCATCAAATTCGTGAGACCACATCTCGATCAACAGTTCTCCGAGGGAACGTTCTAGTCGCACACGCTCGATACCTCCAAGCCCAATTCTAGCTAAATCAGCTACGCCTCCATCAACCGGGAAAAGTTCAAAACCATCACGTAAGATGCGCACCCCTCCACCACCAGATCCGAAAGCACTTATCGCTGCTGGCGTCCCGTAATCACCACCCAATAGGACAATTACCCCTGGTACTTCAGCGACAAGTTCCGCAAGTGTGTTCGCTGAGCTAGCCATGATCGCCGAGCGATCCCATGACCAGACACCCGTCTCCCATCCATCAGGAGCTCTGCCCTCGAAACGCGGAAGGTTGTAATAAATCGTATCTGCAGACGCACTATCAGAAGCCAGGACAGCTTCCAAACTGTCGACTAATAGACTGTCTTCTATGACTTGCAGCGTATCCGGAGGATCCTGAGCCTGAGCTTCTCTGGCTCCGAAACTGGTGATGTACGCCAGAGCGAGGACTCCCAAATGTGCAAGCGCCCCGACCCGTGATCGGGACCGGGGCGCCGAATCTTTACGGACGGATTTTGTCACCCGGCACGACTCCGGACCCAGTGAATTAACATCCGAGTTGGAAATCCATACGCCCCTTTACGCTGATACGGAAGTTTCCCATCCCCGTACGCTGTACCTGCGATATCAAGATGTGCCCAGGGTGTATCACCAACGAACTCAGAAAGGAACTTAGCAGCAGTTATTGATCCTGCAGGTCGACCTCCAACATTACTTAGGTCTGCAGTCTCGCTATCAAGTTGTTCGCGGTAATCATCCCACAACGGGAGTGGCCAACAACGCTCACCTGACGACTTCCCTGCACTAATCAACTCATCGATAAGACCCTGTTGGTTGCCGAGAACTGCGGCAGCCTGATGCCCTAAGGCAATCACAACTGCACCGGTAAGTGTTGCGCAGTCCACCATTGCGGCAGGATGTAGTTGGGCACCATAACAAAGTGCATCTGCCAAGATTAAACGGCCTTCCGCATCGGTATTGATCACCTCTACTGTCTTTCCAGCTAACGTATCAATGACGTCACCAGGCTTCAGAGCATTGCCAGAAGGCAAGTTCTCTGAAGCAGGGACAATGCCTACAACATTTGCCGGAATCCCCAATTCAGCGATCGCCTTCATGGCACCGATAACGGCCGCGCCCCCTGACATGTCAAATTTCATGTCTTCCATACCCTTAGGGGGCTTAAGAGAGATTCCACCAGCGTCAAACGTGAGTCCCTTTCCGACAAGTACCAACGGAGGCTCACGATCCTCACCCCCATTGTGCTTCATTACGATGAGGCGCGCTTCTTCTTGAGATCCACGAGAAACAGCGAGGATCGCATGCATACCCTCATCTAGCATTCGTCTTTCATCGAACACCGTAATATCAAGGCCGACCTGAGCGGCCATCCTTTCGGCTTCCTCTGCGAGGTGGAACGGCGTCGCTACGTTTCCGGGGCGGGACTGGAGGGCGCGGGCAAAGTTAGCAGCATCCGCAATCTTAGCGCCCGTCTCGACAGCTCTTGAAACCTCAGCAGCATCGTCCGACCCTAGAATATCTAGGGTGGTTACGTCACTGGTTCCAGTAGATTTATCAGTCTTTAGTTCACGGAACTTCCATGCCGCGAGTACAGCGCCTTCGGCCGCCGCCTGAGCTGTGGACGCGGTATCGAAATTCGAAAATGCATCAAGTGAGATCGATAGCGATCCCAGTCTCATCCGCTCTGCGACCCGAACAGCACGACCCGCAGCCCTTCTCACAGATTCCGAATCGAATTTATCTGGCTGACCCAAGCCAATTAGAAGCAGCCGTTTGAGCCCGGTATTCTCTGGTCCATAAAGAACCAATTCTTCCCCTGATTTTCCTCTGAAGTCTCCGGAAGAGAGTACTCTCAGGATTACACCGCCGAGCGCCCTATCAATGATTTCTAGCCAACCGGACAGAGTCTCTGTACCCTCGAAGACTCCAACCGCTAGCATCGGCGTTTCATGCTTCAACGTTTCTACATCGATGTAACGAACCACCATGCCGTCGTGTCTCCAGACCTGTGAACTACGTGGCGGCGTCACGCGCCAGTCTCCTACATGTGCTGGATAATCGCCTCTCCAAACTGCGAGGTCGACACCTTAGTCGCACCTTCCATCTGCCGTTCGAGATCATATGTCACGGTCTTCGCTTCTACCGCGCCTTCAAGGCCTTTGTTCACGAGACCGGCCGCTTCGTTCCATTCCATGTGCTCAAGCATCATCACTGCGGAGAGAATCAACGAACCTGGATTCACCTTATCCTGACCTGCATACTTGGGAGCAGTTCCATGTGTTGCTTCGAACACCGCGATCTCATCACCCACGTTCGCACCGGGCGCCATTCCTAACCCCCCTACCTGTGCTGCACAGGCATCAGAAATATAGTCGCCATTTAAATTCGGAGTTGTCACTACATCGTACTCGTCTGGACGCAGTAATACTTGTTGAAACATGGCATCAGCAATCCGGTCTTTAATCAAGATCTTGCCTTCCGCGCTTGCGCCACTCCAAGTCTCAGCCTCGGCAACGGTTTGGTCAGCGTACTGCTCCTCAGCAACTTCATAACCCCAATCACGGAAAGCCCCTTCCGTGAACTTCATGATATTCCCCTTATGGACGAGCGTTACCGAAGAACGATTTCGTTCAATCGCGTAACGAATAGACGCTGCAACGTGTCGCTTAGTACCAAAAGGGCTTATCGGCTTAATCCCAATCCCGCTTAGCTGGCGGATGTCCGCACCCATCTCATCGGCAAGAAAACTTCGGATCTTGTCCGCCTCGCTGGTGCCGGAGGCCCATTCGAACCCCGCATAGACATCCTCTGTGTTCTCTCGGAAAATGACTACATCGAGTTTTTCGGGCTCCTTCATAGGTGAAGGCACACCCTTAACCCAACGCACAGGCCTGATGCAAGAATAAAGATCTAATACTTGACGGATCGTGACGTTGAGGGATCGAATTCCTCCCCCTACCGGTGTCGTAAGTGGTCCCTTAATACTGACTTTGAATTCGGTAAGCGCATCAAATGTCTCCTGGGGTAGCCACTCACTCGCCTTGGCATTTGCTTTTTCCCCCGCGTATACCTCCATCCAAGCAATCTGGCGCTCACCCTCATAAGCTTTCCTGACAGCTGCTTCAACAACGGACCGAGTAGCAGCCCAAATGTCAGGACCAATTCCATCACCTTCAATGAAGGGGACGATCGGTCGCTGAGGAACCTGAATTTGTCCATCCTCAACAGTGATCTTATCTCCGTCGGGAACTATCGCGTGAAGGTAGTCAGACAAGGAACAATCACCTTTTAAAGGGTTTTTCTAAGCTAGGAAACCGGCGTACTACGGGTAGGTAGAAGCGCGCCAAGCGCGCAGAAGTTACCGGAACTATCACGAGACGAGCAAGACGTTCGGGTGAAGGGCTATTCGGCTTTTCCCAAACCCTCCGCAGTCTCAGCTATCAGGTGGTCTACAACAGCCTTCAGGTCCCCAGTTTTCTCAAATACGGCGAGTTGTCGATCTGCGCTCGACCCCTCTTTGAGGATAGTAAGAGCATACTCGACCTGCTCTCGACTACCGAGGTCATCTATCACGTCATCAAGAAACCAATAAATCAACTCACCAATAACGTCCTGTGCCGGACGACCACGCTCCTGTCCTAGATCGAGCAGGTTGCCCTGCACACCATAGCGAACTGCAAGCCACTTGTTTTCCTCGATCAGTGACATCGGATAGACACGGAATGTCATGTTATCCCGACGCAATTTCCACAACTTTGCAACAATCGCTTGGAAGATCGCAGCGAGACACACAGCTTCGTCAACTTTGGTACAGATATCACAAACACGGAACTCAAGTGTCGGATAGAGATGATGAGGTCGGATATCCCACCAAATCTTTGACGCATCCGGGATACAATTCGCGTTGACCAGCGTATGCATGATTTGGTCATAGCTCGCGTAGGTATCGAATGCTGGAGGAATCCCTGTGCGTGGGAAATTCTTGAATGCGACACTGCGATAAGATTTGAGACCTGTCTTACGGCCCATCCAAAAAGGTGAGCTTGTTGACAGAGCTAGGACATGCGGCAAGAAATAGCGCGCGACTTTCATGGCATCAATCAGGAATTCCTGGTCTTCGATTCCGACATGGACATGCATGCCAAAAATGAGGTTTCGCTTAGCCAGTTCCTGCAAATTCTCAGCTACATCCATATAGCGCTCAAGTGGCGTGATTTCTTGCTCCATCCAAGACGAAAACGGATGCGTGCCTGCAGCAAGGATTTTGAGGTCTTCTTTAGCAGCAAGGTCGATGACCGCAGTCCTAAGCCTTACAATCTCTTCACGGATCTCGGTTGGTGTATGACAAATGCTGCTTCCCACTTCGAGCACAGATTGATGCAATTCTGGCTTAACATCTTCGACCGTGATACGGCCATCTTTTAGGATTTGTGTGATATAGGAGCGCAATTCGCCGGTTTCTGGGGCGACAACTTGGTACTCCTCCTCAATCCCAAGCGTAAGAGATGGTGCCTTCATGAATTATCAGTTGATAGAACGAAACCAGATCTGATCATATCTAGGTATTTGTCTACGGTCACTCCCACACGCTCGCATTGCAAGGAAAAAACCTACTTGCATCCACTAAATATCTAGCCTAACTTCGATACCTATTTCGGTTTTTATTCGGTTAACGATCAAGTCCCCGGTACCGGCGTGGGTGGGTGATGTGATGTGGTGCAACGTCAGGAGCCGGGGACCTTTGTCTCTGTTCTATTCCGTTTGTTTCAAATTGCTATGTCAAAACTCTGTCCAAGTAGTCATGGCATATCTCAGGAAGCTCTCATTCACGAATGGGATTCAGTTGCGAACAAACAACTTCCGAAATGGGCTCCAATCTCATCCAATATCGGATGGGCCTACGGCCCTGATTCAGACCCAACTTTGTACTCTACATCCCCACATATTTCAGCGGGTAGTCGCCAGGCACTTTGCCTTTGGCTTCCTACCTTCGAACTCCGACTTGAACTCCTTCGCTCTCCTGAACTTGATACTACATCGGTCGCACTTCTTTCTCCGGGTGAGAGCATCCGTAGCAAGATTTGGCAGGTATCTGAGCGTGCACACGTAACTGGTGTCCGGCCCGGCCAATCCATATCCCAGGCAGTTTCTCTCTGCCCCTCCCTAACACTGCTCGAACCCGACCCAGCACACTATAATGCTGCAGTTGAATCCATGCTCGACCTGCTCTCTGAATTGACTCCTATCGTTGAGCCCGCTGGTCGTGGGCGAGTCTTCTTGGGAATGGACGGTCTCGATCGCCTTCTTGGTTCTCCATCTAATCAGGTAAGTCTCGCACTACGTTCACTCTTTCGAATCTTCCCTCCTCCTCTTGTAGCAGCGACCCGTGCAGGTATGGCTCCCGGAAAGTTCGGTGCATGGGTTGCTTCAGCATCTGTACGATCAGGTGAGCCTGTGATCGTAAAGGAAGCGGAGCTTGGATCTTTTCTTGCCCACTGCCCTGTGAATACACTCCCCATCAATCCGTTGATCATCCAGCGCCTGGAGCGACTTGGAATTGAAAGCTTGGGCGATCTTAGACGCCTTCCTGAACCCTCGCTGATTTCCCAATTCGGTGAAGAGGGACGAAAAGCACTCATGTGGGCCACTGGCAAGCGCATTGATCCTGTACGACCATGGCATCATCACAAACCAATTCGTGTATCTCTGGAATTCACTAATCCAGTAGAGCTCACAGAGACACTCCACACAGCATTGGATCGATTAATCGAACTCGCCCTCTCCCGTCCGGCCCGCCGAGACCGAAGTGTTGTGAGCGTCCGAGCAGGTGCCCATTTCGAAGGTGGGGGGTCATGGTTTGTGGAAGCAGTGCTCAAGAAGCCCACTACTCAGAGAGAGAGGATCGCATCTCCACTTCGTATGAAGATGGCGATCTCACCACCACCTAAAGCCGTTGTGACGCTCTTTGTCGAATTCACACAGTTTGGGGTATCAAGTACACAAACTGTACTCTTCGACCGAAAAAAAGACGGTGGGCGCACCCTGGCAGGCCAAAGTCTGACTCAGGAAGAAGTTCCAGACTCACTGCGAGATGCTATCAAGGAACTCAAGCTTCGTTTGGGATCTTCCCCACTCTACCGCGTGGTTGAAGTCGATCCGTGGTCAAGAATACCTGAACGACGTCACGCATTGCTCAACTTTGATCCGTGAACGACACACCACATCTGCGATCTCTTGGTCAACCACACGTTGTGACCGTGCGCACAGACAAGTTCGGAGAACCCGAGTTCGTAAGCCTTCCGGGTAAACCCACACGCCACGTCGAAATTATTCGTGAGTGCTGGCGCATTGATGAAGGGTGGTGGCGGCAACCGATCTCTCGCGAGTACCGTACAGTGATACTCGACAGTGGCGGAAGCATCACCCTATATCACGATCTCCTCAAAGGACTCTGGTATGTCCAGCGAGTCTAACCCTCTAATCACCCGCATTCAGTCGCTTCGACCTCGAGGACTCAAGGTGCTCATCCACACCGACTGTGATGAGCCATTTGAGGTCACTCTGGAAGCTCTCGAACGCAATCGACTCGGGGTCGGAGACCCTCTCCCAGAAGCCCGCCGTCATCTTCTCCTTAATGATGATGCAGATGTGCGTGTGCGCGAAGCTGCACTCAACCTGCTGTCCTACCGAATGCGAACCCGCAGTGAACTCAAACGTCGGCTGAGACAAAAAGACTTTCGGCCCGCCCGCATTGACTTGTGTTTAGACCAACTCGAAGCCAAGGGCTTCCTTAATGACGAAGCGGCAGCCGCAGCTTTTATCCGTGATCGCTTGCGCCACCGCCCCCGAGGAAAAGCTCGCCTCTCTTCAGAGTTACGGTCGAAAGGTCTCGATGCAGATACCGTAAATCGAGTCATCAATGATGTCTTCGAAAATGAGGGGACTGATGATTTATTACTCGCACGGCAAGTAGCTGAAGGATGGCTGAGACGACAGAACCAAGATACGGTAAAAACACTCGCAGATACTGCTCATTCCCAAAGCCGCGAGAAGGTCCGCAGAAGACTTTACGGCCATCTGACACGAAGAGGATTCCGCGGTGATGCCCTGAGGACTGCAATTGAAGAGACAATCGAGGCTGCTCGAAATTAACATCCCCTACCACACTCCATTCTTTGAAGGGGCATCATTCTTACCGGCATGGCTATTAGATTGAGCCATACTTAAAGGATCCAGGGATCACCTCATGCGCCGATATCAGACAGTGCGGACCCTAGTAATCCAGCTGTTAAACACGGCCTTACTGCTATTACTCTCGTCTCCTCTTCAGGCCCAAACAGCCCGTGAGATCATCGACCGTGTTGATCGACTTCTTCGAGGCGAATCAAGTCGCGGGCAGATCACAATGGAGATCACGACAGAGCACTGGTCCCGCTCTCTGGACATGGAAGTCTGGTCACTGGGTGTTGAGCACTCCTTAGTTCGTGTGCAGTCACCGGCCCGTGAAGAAGGCACCGCTACTCTTAAAGCCGGCCAAGAGGTGTGGAACTATCTGCCCCGTGTCGACAGGACGATCAAAGTCCCGCCCTCACTCATGATGGGCTCTTGGATGGGGTCTCACTTTACCAATGACGACCTCGTGAAGGAAAGCCGGATCGTGGATGATTACGATTTTGAAATATCGTTCGAGGGTGAACGAGAGGGGGTTGAAGTCTGGGAATTTCAACTCACTCCACGTCCTGAGGCGCCTGTCGTCTGGGGACGTATCGAAGAGCAAGTTCGCAAGGCTGATTTGATGCCAACGTGGATCCGCTACTACGATGAGGATGGTGACTTAGTTCGGACACTTACCTTCTCAGGGTATAGAACTATGGGTGGCCGACTCGTTCCTGCATCAATGCTCGTGACTCCTGCAGATAAGCCGGAGGAACAGACTGTCCTCACCTACCACGAACTGGATTTCGACATCAGCGTGGATGAAAGCTTCTTCAGCCTCCGGAATCTTAGGGCACGACGATAGCAGATGGCCCATGACCGACTATGGTGGCGGGTGGCGTGGAGAAACCTCTGGAGAAACCGCCTTCGCACACTGATTACAGCGTCTGGGCTAGCATTCGGATACCTAGGGGCAGTGCTGATGGTAGGACTGAGCGACGGCATGTTGGTGGAGCTCATTGAAAACGGTACCCGCCTCATGCTCGGAGAGGTGCAAGTCCACTCCGAAGACTATCTGCCGGAACGCAACATGCACCGTACGATCGGTGGATATGAGGGGACTGACTTAGAGATCTTCCTGAACCAGATCAGTTCGCAAGAAGACGTGACCGCCGCTGCACCCCGCGCCTACGGTGGAGGCCTCCTTTCTTCTGGCGAAGAGACCCAGGCGGCACTCCTCATGGGCATCGATCCTGACCGCGAACCCCATGTCACCACGCTTCTCTCTAGGGTCGTACGTGGTAGACCTCTAGTTACTGGGGCGAATGAAATCCTGGTCGGAGACGAGATGGCCGAACAACTCGGTTCAGTCCTCGGAGACGAGATCGTCGTGGTCGCACCCTCCTCAGATGGTTCAATGGGAAACGATCTCTTTACCCTAGTGGGGACATTTGATACCGGGATACCAGCGATTGACCAAAATTATGGCTTGCTCGCCTTATCCGACCTCCAGTTTCTGATGGCAATGGACCCAGCCCGCATCCATGAGGTTGCGATAACTGTGGGCAATGCACAGGACAGTCCTCGCATTGCAGAAACTCTTCGGGAATTTCTTTCAGACACTGAGTTACCGGTTCAGGTCAGTTCATGGACGGATCTGCGTCCTGAACTTGCGGAAATGGTTAGTCTCATGAACGCATTTCATTTCATCGTTGTCATTATCATCTTTGGTATGGCAGCCTTCGGTGTCGCGAACACCATGCTGATCGGAACGTTCGAGCGCCGCCGTGAATTCGCTGTCGTTCGCGCGCTAGGCACTGCACCAATCGGGATCGGACAGACAGTTGTTTATGAAGGGATCGTTCTCGGGATGATTTCTCTGGTCGCTGGATCTTTGATTACTTGGCCGATTCTCGTGTGGTTGCACAACTCACCCATAGATCTAACCCAGGTTACCAGTGGTTTCAGCGTTGGTGGTGCTCAGTGGAGGCCGGTCCTGCGCGTCGAGTATTCTATAGAATCACCGATTGTAGCCGGTCTTGGATTATTCCTCACATCCATCCTGGCGGCAGTGTACCCAGCCTGGAAGGCAACTCGAGTTTTGCCTGCAGATGCGCTAGCTGACCGATGAGGCTGATGGTTCTCCTTAAGTTGGCAATGCGTAGTGTAGGACGAAATGTGCGCAGGAGCATATTGACTTCATTAGCAATGGTACTCGGCCTGGCACTCCTTGTGTTTTCCCGAAGCTTGGCCGAGGGAGCGTATGATGAGATGATCGATTCGGGTGTCCGGATGGGAAGCGGACACATTGCGATTCAAAACCCCGAATACCTAACAAGTAGAAAACTCGAGCACCGTCTCGAAGAGGAAGTGGTAAACCTCGCATCAGAAATGACACAGGATGTCTTAAAAGAATCACTAGTCACTTGGGTTCCTCGCCTCGCAGTCGACGGACTTGCCAGCTCGACCGCAGCAGCGGTTCCGGTCCGAATCGAGGGAGTGGATCCCGACCGAGAGCGAACCTTTTCAAACATTGAAGGCCAGCTACAGGACGGCCGTTACCTGGAAGTAGGAGATCGTCTGCATGCATACATTGGAACTGAATTAGCTCAGCGGCTTGATGTGCAGGTCGGAAACCGCTTTGTGCTCACCGCGCAGACTGCTACAGGAGATGTAGAGGGTCAACTTGTCCGCGTAGCCGGCATCTTTCAGATGGGGATTCCCGAGGTCGATCAATCGCTAATCCATATACCGATTGATACAGCACGCGAATGGCTACATACCCCTGGGGCAGCTTCAACCCTAGCATTCCTACTCAAAGGAGCCGAGCTGACGGATATCGGAGTCGAAACTCTACAGCTGAAATTAGAGAATGAGCGGAAGATCCGGGTTCTTGGATGGCAGGAGTCGTCCCCAGAGTTAGCAGCAGCGATCCGCCTCGACTCAACCGGCAACTACATCTTTCATTCGATCCTTCTCGCTATCATCGCACTCGCGATACTAAACGCAGTCATGATCTCCGTATTGGGGCGTCGCCGTGAGTTTGGTGTTTTGCAGGCGATGGGACTTACCGGTGTAGAAACCGGATTTGTTGTTTTCTTAGAAGGACTTTTCCTCACGTTTACAAGTGGCGTAGCCGGTATTTCTGCCGGCCTACTTTTCACCTGGGGATTGTTCAGGGATGGGCTCGACTTCAGCATCTTCATGGAAGACGGCTTGGAGTTCGGTGGTCAAATTATGGAACCCATTATCATCCCCCGCTTTAGCGTGGAACAAATTCTTATCAGCACCCTTGTAATTCTATCGATCGGAACAATCTCATCCCTTTACCCCGCGCTGCGTGCATCCAAGTTGGATGTCGCTGAAGCTATGAAATTCGAGCAATGATGAAGACTGCAGTCCGGACAACGAACCTCTGGAAAATCTATCCGCAAGAGCCGGATCCTGTCGAAGCAGTACGAGATATCTCCATCAAGATAGAGACTGGTGATTTCGTTGCGATGGCGGGGCCCTCAGGATCTGGTAAAACGACCATGCTCAACATGATCGGAGGGCTTACCCGACCGAGCCAGGGTCAGATCTCGATAGGTGACCAAGAAATCACAGAAATGAGTGATAAAGATTTAGCACAGCTGCGACTCGAGCGTATCGGCTTTGTCTTCCAGTCATATAACCTTTTACCCGTGCTTACTGCACTCGAGAATGCAGAATTCACACTCCTTTTGAGTGGTATTCCCAAGGATGAGCGTCGTAAGAGGGTGCTGGAACTCTTTAATAAGATCGGCCTAAGCGGACTAGAGGATCGTAAGCCTGGAAAACTCTCCGGAGGACAGCAACAACGCGTAGCTGTAGCCCGTGCGGTAGTAGCAAATCCTGCTCTCATCCTCGCCGACGAGCCAACTGCGAATCTCGATTCTAAGGCAAGCGCAGATCTACTCGACGTTATGGAGCGACTCAACCAAGACCATGGCACGACTTTCCTATTCTCAACCCATGATCCTCGGGTGATGGAAAGGTCGAGACGCCTGATCACACTGGTTGACGGGCAAATCGAATCGGACGAACGGCGAAATCACTTGTCCGTTTCTTCGTGAGGATACCGGCCGCTCTTTTATTCATAGCGACCATTCTTCCTAGTGTCGCTAAAGGACAATTGGAAGTCTCAGCATATGTACTTGGTGTTGGAGCATACCAGGGGAGTTCTGCTTTAGGAGCATCCGAAGGCACAGCGCTAGCGCGTACACGACTTATGCCAGTGCTCACTTCAGGCGGCCTCACCCTTGATATCGCCTACGAGCACGTATTATCGCAGGCACGGAGTTCAACAGGATTCTCCATTACCGCACCTGGAGGATCGGCTGCACGAACAGGTGATTGGCTAGGCCTGGATTGGGACCTTCACTCTGGGTCCAACACTAAATGGCGCCATCGTCTCGATCGAATAAGTCTGGGCTTTTCTGGTGGTCCATTAGAAGTCACAATCGGCCGCCAAGCAGTCTCATGGGCTACCACATTGATTTTGACACCGGCAGACCCATTCGCACCATTCAATCCCTCAGACCCATTTCGCGAATATCGGGGAGGAATTGATGCTTTGCGAGTCAGGCTTTTCACCGGACCTTTCTCCGAAATCGAGGCAGTTGTCCGCCCTACAGAAACCGCGTTTGGCACAACAGTCACTGCACTCGGCCGCGTGCAAACATCTAGGGGTGGCTGGGCATTCGGAACCTGGGCCGGCATTCTCCATGATCAGCCAGCCGGTGCCCTATTCGCTACGGGTGCGCTAGAGACCAATGCAATTAGAGCAGAGGTCGCGATTCGAGAACATCCAAACGATGAAGTGGCGGTGCGGGGTGCGATTGGACTCGATCGATTCTTCACCCCAGGGGGGAAGGATGTCTACTTCGCAGTTGAATTGCAGTATGACGGATTCGGAGCCCAAAACACATCGAACTTACTTGAGACGATGAGCTCTAAACCATTCATACAAGGTGATATGCAAACTATAGGTCAATGGACTGTTGCGAGCCAATTATCATACCAAATTCATCCACTCGTGGGCGTGAGTGGACTCGCGCTCGTAAATGCACGTGACAGAAGCGTGTTGGTCTCGCCGGGCCTAAATTGGTCTGCAACCGGCTCCCTAACCGTGACTGCTGCAGCGTTCAGAGGCCTGGGGACGGAACTGACATCACCAGGAACGCTGGGATTGGGATCTGAATTCGGTTTCATCCCAGCCATAGGATACATCTCTGCATCCTGGTTCTTTTAGATCTCTAGGTTAAAACTTCGAGATCCTAACGGATTGTTAAGAGAAAACTCACACTTTCAGATATTTTGTCTTCTAATTAATGCTTGCCCGGAGGAGGAGACCCAGCGATCCTCCCGTGCTTCGTAAGTGCAGGTGACCTTTATACCCCTAGGGAAGTGAGAATTGGGCTAATGGCTATTGCCTCCTCACCCAAAGAACTCTTCGCTGATCGTGTGAACCGTATTGGCACTGAGGCAGCATTTGCCCTTGGAGGGCGAATATCCGAGGTGGAATCAGGTGGCGACCAGGTAATCAGATGCAACCTTGGTCAACCAGATTTCCCCCTGCCCCACCACATCACAACGGCTGTGAAGAAAGCTCTAGACATGGGGCTGACTACGTACTGTGACCCGCAAGGAATTCCTGAACTACGTTCGTCCGTTGCCAAGTCCATGGGCGAGAAACACGGACTCGACGTTGACCCAGAACGAGTCGTCATCTACCCAGGAGGGCGCCCCCCGATAGGCTTCGCACATATGGCGTATAGTGAAGCAGGTGAAGAGGTCATCTATCCCTCACCTGGATACCCACTCTTCGAGTCGTTTATTCCTTACTTCAGATGCAATCCAATTCCTGTCGTGCTTGAGGAATCGGATGATTTTGCATTGAAACGAGATAACCTCGAACCCCTTTTGAGTGATCGAACGGGATTGATCTTCTTGAACTTCCCATCAAATCCAACAGGTGGCGTCGCGACGAGGGAAGAGCTTAACGAACTCTCTGAACTCATAATTGAGAAGACAAGTCCAAATCTGCGGGTCTACTCTGACGAATCCTATGAGGCGATCACATTCGATGGTGACAAACACACTTCAATCGCATCAATGCCAGGAATGGAGGCGCGCACGATCATCGCATCGGGTTGCTCAAAAACTTATGCTTGGACAGGTGGGCGGGTTGGGTGGGCAGTATATCCAACTGTAGAAGAGGCCTTGGCCCATCGGCAACTCGCCATCAACTACTTCGCGTCAATACCTCCCTATAACCAATGGGGAGCTATCGAAGCCCTGGAATCTCCTGAGAGCGCAAACTCTATCCAAATAATGGTAGAGGCCTTTCAACGCCGACGCGATTTGGTCGTGACGGGCCTGAACAAGATCAACGGAATCACATGTCAAAATCCAAAAGGGGCCTTTTACGCCTTTCCAAACATAGAAGATGCGCTCCAAAATATGGGTGGGATTGAGGCGTTCGATGCGTTGCCCGCGGAAATCCGCATCGACTCGAGTCCAGCTACTCTCTTCCAGCTATTCCTGCTGTACAAATACAAAGTTGCGACAATGGACCGACGTTCTTTCGGCACGCTTGGCAGCGAAGGGCAGCATTTCTTACGTATATCGACAGCGAATTCGGATGAAGAATTAGCTGAAGCCATCAGCCGTATTGGTGCTGCAACAAAAGACGCTGACGGTTTTCGGACCTTTCTGGATTCGGGTGTGCAACTGACCTTGTAGGGATATACAGATCATAAGTTGGATAGTGCACATTTCGTAATCTGTTTACTGACAACCAACGTGGAACAAGATGAGCGAAGAAGTCTTGAATGATCTCAGCGTCACGAACGTGACTACGATCGAATCTGAACGGATGCCTTCCGCGCACGCTGTGGAGGTGCCCGACTACGACAAAGAATACTTCGATGATGTCGCATTCATGACCTCGATGCTCCTAGTTCTTCTTGGTAACTACAGAGGATCAGGCCACTTCGGAGGACCTCTCGCTTACACACCCTTTAATGTCGCCGTGCATCTCGGTGGGCCTGAACTCGGTGGGCTTTCCTATGATATTCGAGAGCCCAAGCACCCCTTTGCTGACCGATTTATGCTCGCTGGTGGGCATTGTATCCCCACGTGCTACGCGCTTTGGATGATTCTCTACGAAGCAATGGCTCGCAGGTATACCACGACTGGAGACGACAGGTACGCTTGTGACCCTGAAATTGCCATCCTCTCAGTCGATGCCTTGGGATTTCGACGAAGCGAGGGAGCGATGGCCAAAATTCTCGATGAAAATGATCTCGCCGAGCATCCATTATTCGCTCAGGCAAAGTTGCGTGGAATACGACCTCTCATGGGACACGCTGAAAGTACGGACGTGACCAACGACGTGAACGGGGGACCATCAGGTATTGGTATCGCCACAGCAGCCGGTAAAGCCATGTTCTGGGACTTCATCGGTGCACCTTCCAGCCTCAAGGTCATCGCACTAGAAGGCGAGTTTGCGATGACTGAAGGACACGCCCAGGAACTCAAAACTGCCGCGGTTGCACAGCAGGTCGGCAAGCGCCTGCGCATTTTCCTGAGCAACAATAACGCGGGTATCGATGACTCCCTGATAGGAGGAGTAGTCAAGTCGGAATTCAAGGGCTACGACATCGCACAGCAGTGGAGTTCTTACGGATGGAATGTTCTGGATATTCAGAATGGAAACGACTTCGGCGACATCTTCGCTGGTCTTAAGCTGATGGAGGATTGGCCGGAAGATGACCGGCGACCGATGGTACTTATCGGTGACACGGTGAAGGGATGGTGGCCAGGAGCCGAGAATGGAGAACTCGCCGGCATCGGAGATCAAATCGTCGGCTTCCCCAGTCATCCCTACGGCTTCGGGATCAACTCCTCCTACTTCGTAGCATTGGCTGAGTCCTTTGAGAGACGGTATGGCGTAGAGTTCGAAGGCATAAGAGATGGTGTGCCGGGATCAGAGGCTGATAAGCTCATCCAATTCAAAACCAACGTCGATATCCTCCTTTCCGTCATGGATGAGAAGTCAGGATTAGGTGACTGGATCTCGGATCGACTCCTTTCGATCGCGGAGAATCTGAACCGCGAGACACCCACCAACATCGACGAGACTGAAGATCCTTTCTTAGACGAGAGACTCACTCCCGATGGGTTGCCAACTGAGCCGGTAGAATTCACAGCGACTGATCCGCACTCAGGCGATACCAAGTCAGGGACAATCAATCTCTTCCTGCCACCAGGAGAAAAGAAAGGAACGAGGAGGGCCATAAGCGAAATTGGCCAGTGGCTTAACTACGTTACTGGAGGCCGCTTCCTCACGATGGCCGCAGATCTTTCTGGCTCAATTAACGTAGAGAAATCACACTTCTTTGGGCACTATGATCCTGTGCACAATCCAGGAGGAACTCGCCTTAAGGCACCTATTCAAGAAGCTGTAAATGCCTCCACAATCATTGGCTTAGTGAACCAGTCTGCCTCTGCTGACCCATCAGTTCACTCCGGGCTATGGGGCCTTTCAGGGACCTATGGTGCGTTCACACCACTCATGTACACACCTGCCCGAGTATTCAGTCAACAAAACCAGGACAGCCCTTTCCGGCTCGGCGTACTGACAATTCTGGCGGGACATTCTGGACCGGAAACCGCAGCAGATGCACGTACCCACTTCGGTATATTCGCTCCTCAGGTTTGGACGCTCTTTCCACGCGGACAGGTGATCAACCTCTACTTTTGGGACTACAACGATGTCGCTCCGGGTTATTTCGCCGCCGTCTCAAAAGCAGCTCGTACTCCGGAAGTCGGGATTATCACGATTCACGTTGCTCGCCCAGATATTCTAGTTGCGGACAGAAATAGATTTGCGGATACAGATCTCAAGGCTGCCGCCAAAGGAATCTATCTTATTCGTGACTTCGACCCTGATTTACCAGCGATGGGAACCGTCTGGGTTCAGGGTGCCAGCTCGACTGTGAATCTGGTTAGCATACTAGACAAGCTGGCTACCGAAGGGATCAATGTCCGTGTTGCAGCAGTCATCAGTCCGGAGTTGTTTGCCGATCAATCTGAGCAGTACCAGCAACACATTTACCCACATGCTGCCCGTTATGACAGCATGGTTATCAGTACCATGACTAAGCGCGTGCCGCCCTTACCCGATCTGGGTCCACTAACCGAAGAGTATTCCCTTTATGCAGACCAGAACGATCGTTGGCTAAGTGGAGGCACAGAGGACGATGTGATCGCAGAGGCAGGGCTCGACCCAACTTCTATCTATCAAGCCATTGAGCGTTTCGCTCAGAAGCGAGAAATCCGGCTTGAGCATCAGCGCCAAGCACTGTCAGAGCTTTAAGAGCTTCAATGTCACAGTAGTAGGAGAATGAAAGGAATGGACGACAGCGGTTTCATTCGCTTGAGATTGGACCGACGCACATTCCTTAAGCATGCGAGTTCGGCGAGTCTGGCGGGGTTGGCTCTTCCGCTGGCTAGTTGCATTAGGGATGGGACTACGAAATCGGAAGAACTGTCGGATGGCGCCATAGCGGGATCTGCGGTGGTGCGCACAATCAACCGACCGATACTCATCCCTTGGTCAGACAACACCGTCAGGATTCTCGATACCACATCGGCCCTACCGTTAGCGTACGTGTCACTAGGACTACGTCGGGTCTACGTAGAAAATATGGTCCGCGACCAAGTTATTGGTTTATTGAACGCGCATGTGTCGGTAAGTACCGGACTTTGGAGGATCCCTCTCCCTGGAGACCGACCTGAACAGCCGCTTATTCCCGGTGACACTTCACGGGAATTCGAAGTGGCTGAAATTTGGGATTGGGATCCGAAAGCAGACCCCACAGAAGGTGATTTCCGTATCATGGCTGGTGCCGGTGTCAGGACCAATATTCATTTCAGCTGTCAGCCTATATCTGGTAAAGAAGAGTGGTATAGCGCTGGTCCATGGTCTGTCGATCAATGTGATCCATCGCTCGACGGCGCTTGTCGAGAAGATTTTCAGCAGGTTGGGGAGGGAATTCGATATACGGATCGGAATTGTAGCAGACCAGGTGAAACGGTAGGCTTTCTGACTTGGGTCTGTAGAGGGCCACCTATAGATCTGGTTACGGTGCCGTGACCAAGTGAGTACGCTCCCAAATCAAAATCCCTAGCTAGCTCAGCTTCTTGGTCTGCTGCCCATCTCTTGGAGTGAGGGTCTGGCGTCCCCTTGCGCCACATTCCAACTGGTCTGGTGAACGAGTCGTACGATACGCGTCATCTTTTCATATTCGATTCGTTCTGCGGTATCCCCGGCTCGGTGATAATCGGGATGTAATCCGGTATGGAACCAAACCGCCGGGACGCCATTCTGAAGAAATGGCCAGTGATCTGAGCGGCGTAATAAATTCGATTCGTTGTTATCGTAACGCATCTTTAGCTCAAGCCCGAATGTGTTCGCCGCTTCAACCTCGCTTGCTAAGTCAGGCGTTCGGCTGTAACCGAGAATATTGGTCGCGTTTGAGTTAGACTCGGCACTCTGAGCTTCAAGACCTCTGAAACGACCACCACCATCTTCGGGGACTTCCTGGTGACGCCCAATCATATCGAGATTGAGCTTTGCCACGGTGCTCTGCAGAGGAAAGAGCGGCCTTAGGGTGTAGTACCATGCACCTAGTAGCCCGCGCTCTTCTGCATCCCAGATCGCAAAGATCACGGATCGTCGAGGGCGTTCACCAGCTTCGATAGCTCTAGCATAAGCGCCCGCAACACCCATTACGCCAACTGTCCCTGAACCATCATCGTCTGCCCCCGGGAATACGGTCTCACCATCAGTGCCATCATGGTCGTGGTGAGCACCAATAATGACTACTTCATCACGGAGATCTGGGTCGGAGCCTTCAACCATCGCTAGAACATTACGACCCGTAACGCTATGACGCTCAATCTCGACCGTTAGGCTGACTTCCGCGCCTGGTAGTGCAATGACGCCAAGCCCCCCACCAGCTTCTTCAGAAGCCATGGCAAGCTCCTCAAGCGTACTCCCAGAACCACTGATGAGTGCTTCTGCAAGTTCAACCGAAATCTGAGCTGCTGGAATCGTAATATCTTCAACCCACGCCCCAAGAAGAAAGCGTTCTACTCTTCGTGGTTCTTCAGGCCAACTGCTAGCGTGTGCCTGTTGCCAATCGCCGGGTTCCGGACGGTTGTGCACATCTCGCACAAACAGAATGCCAATCGCCCCACGTTCTTGGGCAAAAAGCGCTTTTCGCCAGGTACGGGATGCTTCTGCAGTGACTACACCGTCGAATGGACTTGATGGATCAGTGACACCTGGCTCTCGTTCAAGCACGAGTACAAATTTTCCTCGGACATCTTGGTCACCGTAGTCGTCATAATCCAGGCGAGGTTCAACAATGCCGAAGCCGGCAAAGGCTACCGGACCAGCAGCACTAGTTGATGCACTAAAGTTGATTGGCGTCCACCCATCACCAGGTTGACGTGCTCCCCCAGCTCCAGTAACACGCAGAAGGTTTGGGGTATCCAGGCTAAACCAAGCCAAATCAAAATCCTGATAGTAAGAACCATCGTCTCCAGCAGGTTCAAGGCCCAACGTTCCAAATCGATCAGCAATCCATTCTGAGGCAGCAGCAATTTCAGGAGAGCCAACGAGCCGTCCCCGCATCTCAGGTGAAGCCAAGAAGTAGAGATCGTCCGACAGGCTGGACTCGGTGATCGAATTGTTGAAGGGCGCACCGGTATCCGCACACCCAGTAAGCAGAACTGCCGTTGCTAACGTGCAGAACGAGGAACGCACTCGACTCATACCGCCTCCACTTTTGGAACGAGAACAGCTAAGAATGAGTGTTCTAAGGTGTTAGCACCACTTTTGACCAACCTTCCTCCCTCGCGGCGAAGCTCCGGTAAGCTTCAACACCTTGCGAAAGCGGCAGTCTGTGGCTGATCAACTCACTGACCAAAGCCACATCACGCTCAGCGATCTTTAGTGCGGCTGGCATGTAATAGCGTGCGGAGCATCGCCCCCCAGCATAGTGAAGATTCCGGTCATAGATCTCTCCAGGGGAGAGTGCGAGATGCGATTCGGTATGAACACCAAGCGCTGCTAGTGATCCACCAAATCTAAGTAGCTCAGCAGCTGTGCGAGTCGCTTCGGGTGAGCCAACCGCTTCGATCGCACAGTCAGCTCCCCGCCCTTCTGAACAATCCATCACTACTTCAAATGCCTCTTCCGTTTTGAAGTTCACAGGGATTGCTCCAAACCGTCTTGCAAGTTTGAGTCGGGAAACAACTGAATCGAGAGCCACCACCTTCCGGGCCCCCTTCTCTAGAGCTGCTCGGATACTGAGCAGTCCGACGGGGCCACATCCAACGACGACGACTACGTCTTCTGCTTGTACTCCAGCTAACTCTGCTCCGAAAGCCGCCGTAGACAAGATATCCCCCGCCAGAAGAGCCACTCCTTCGTCGAGACCATCCGGAACAACGACGAGTGTTGAATCTGCCATGGGTACCCTGACGAACTCCGCCTGTGCACCGTGTAGCCCCACGCCATTTTCGATCCATCCGAACAGCTGACCCGCTTCACAGCGGGCAGTTAGCCCTGACCGACAGAAGAAACAGCTACCGCAATTCGTCGTGAACGGCGCAACTCCGATGTCACCCAAAGAGAATCTCTGAACATCCGAACCTACTTCTACGACCTCGCCCAGTAGCTCGTGGCCCATCACTGTTCCGCAGTCCAAACCTTGCTCACGACCGAAGTAAGGATGGAGGTCTGAGCCACATATTCCGGCTGCCGTGACACGAATAATCACGTCCATGGAATCAAGGAGCCCTGGGTCGGGGATATCCTCGTAAGCAAGAGATTGGATACCCTTAAATGTGATCGCTTTCATTGGGCGCGAATGATGTAGACATCGCGGAAGATGCAACAGGTGTTGGGCCACAGAAATCAGACATCGATACGAATGGCCAAGTAGTGTTTGGAGAAAATCACCAGATGCATCACTCCCGGAAATTGAGCGAGAGCTTATGATTCACTAGCATTTAGTTCCAGAAATGAAAGGCAGACGGAAATGCGAGATCCTGAGTGGTACGACCTCTTTCACAAGCGGGGTACCAGGCGCGACTTCTTGCGAGTTGGTGGGGCCGCCGCTGGACTCTTGGCCTTGGCTTCGGTTCCTGGATGTAGAGCTGATGCTCGACTCCGAGCCATAGGTTCATATCCTTTCAAGTTAGGAGTCGCATCAGGTGATCCTGAGCCAGAATTGGTCGCCCTTTGGACGCGTCTGGATCCAGAGGCCCTAGAAACCGTCGGTGCACACGAAAAGCCAGTGGCCATCGATTACGAACTTGCTCGAGACAACAATTTCACACAGATCGTTCGAACTGGTTCCGCGATCGCTTCACCTGAATTTGGACACTCAATCAGCGTCGAGGTTGGTGGACTGGATCCAGGGCATGAGTACTTCTACCGAATGATCGTCGGTGGTGAAGTCAGCCCTGTAGGACGTACCAAGACAGCACCGGCTCCCGAAAACACCCCGGACCGTATCAGGTTTGCGTTCGCTTCCTGCCAGAATTATGAGGATGGATATTTCACCGCTCTGCAGCACCTCGCCCAGGAGGACCTCGACTTTATCATCCACCTCGGCGACTACATCTATGAGTATGCAGAGCATGATCGAGATACCGTGCGGCATCACACTGGCCCAGAGATCCAGACGCTGCAGGAGTACCGTAACCGACACACACAATACCGTTCAGATCCAGATTTACAGGCAGCCCATGCGGCTGCGCCATGGATCGTGACCCTGGACGATCACGAAGTCGACAACAACTGGGCTGATGAGTCACCGGAAGATGACCAATCCCCAGAGCAATTCCTTCTTCGCAGAACTGCTGCTTTTCAGGCATACTTCGAGTTCATGCCCCTGCGCCAAGCTTCAATGCCCAGTGGCCCGAACATCCAACTCTACCGCAGACTCCGATTTGGGAACCTCATGGAGATGAGTGTCCTCGATACCCGACAGTACCGGAGTAACCAACCATGTCTTGGCGGGATTAGTCCGAGCTGCGCAACTCATATCTCACCCGATCAATCGATTCTCGGCAGGAGTCAACGGGAGTGGTTGTTTGGGGGATTAACGAGGTCAGAGGCTCGCTGGAATGTTCTCGCTCAACAGGTCATGGTTGCCAGAATCCGTGGCAGTGATGCCGAAGGGCAAGAAACATGGTCAATGGACAAGTGGGACGGATATCCTCTAGAACGCAGCGCCATGATCAACCGCATGGCAGATGCTAAAACCCCAAACCCTGTCGTCCTGACAGGAGATATTCACGCAAATTGGGTAACTGACGTTCAACAGGACTTTGACGATCCGTCATCAGAAACAGTTGCTACCGAATTCGTGTGCACCTCCCTCAGCTCAGGCAGGGATGGACAGGACATGACTGCTGGTGGCGAGAGGCTTCTTGGTAGAAACCCACATTTAAAGTTTTATAACGGACAACGTGGTTACGTTACAGCTAATGTCACACCCAATCTTTGGACCTCAGAATTCAAAGTGGTTCCAGTTGTAACTGAGGTTGGCGGCTCCCTTGAAACACGTGCCACATTTGTGATTGAGGATGGAAAGCCAGGGGCAGAAGAAGCTTAGCCAGTTATCCTACTAACTCGAGAACTGTGAGAGCCATTACCTGAGCAGATGTAACAATATCATCGACTGAGCAAGACTCATCCGGTTGATGCGCTTCCTCAAGTGGCCCCGGTCCATAAGCCACACAGTGGTCCACGCCAGCAATGCGAGATACATGCTTCTGGTCATACGTCCCCGGACTGGCAACAAGTTCAGCTTCACTTCCTTGCACTTTTCTGATGGCTTCAGAAAGTGCTGAGATGAGTGGTGAGTCCTGGGGAGCCTGAGTCGGAAGCACAGACATGCGTTCTTCAATACTGAAAGAGCATCCCGCATTCCCTTGCTCCACTGCAGCCACAACTTGCGCTACTTCACGCCTAACTTCTTCAAGGGACTCCTCTGGGATGAAGCGTCGATCGAAAGTCACCACGCAACAATCTGCGACACAAGGCGATTGCTGATCCTCAGATACCTGGCCACCCCAAACCGCATTCACATTGATCGAGGGATGACGCGCTTCTTCCGGAACTACCGGCATCACTGAAATCCGACTTGCCAGCTCGGGCTCGAGTCTCGTCCTAATCTCATACAGAAGCACACCCATATCGCTGATCGCATTTTGACCTAAGTGTGGCATACTCCCGTGTGCTACCCGACCTTCAGCGATGACATCAAACCAGTAGACACCTCTATGTCCGACACAGATTCGGTCTGGCCCAAACGGTTCCGGTATCACGACGTAGTCGGTGCGTTCAGCGGCCAGATAACCCTCTTTACATAAGTGTGCGACCCCTGCATAGCCCCCGCTCTCTTCATCGACAGTGCCACTGACCTCAACAGAACCTGATAGCGAAATACCAGATCTCTGTATTGCTTCCACAGCAAAGGCTGCGGCCGCAATACCTGATTTCATGTCGGACGCTCCCCTCCCGTAGATCCGACCATCCCGAACTTCTCCTCCGAAAGGGTCAAGTTTCCATCCATCACCTGGAGGCACGACATCAAAGTGACCGTTGAGGTGGATACACGGTCGTGAAGCCATTCCCTCGAGCCGGCCGATCACATTTACTCTGGGGTGTTTCGTAGTATGCTCGGGCCGGTTCTGAGCTTCGACGAATTCGACATCCAGACCTGATCCACTCAATCGTTCACCGATTAGTTCAGCACAATCGCGATAGCACTCACCCGGAGGATTGACTGTGGGAATCCGAATCAGAGAGGCTGTGAATGCAAGGAGCTCATCACGGCCAGCTTCGACCTCGGTAAGCACACGGTCTATAGCCATGGAATCAGTCATGGCTGGGCAAGCTATGGAACTAAAAGTTTGGCGAAAGGCTGGTGCTCCTTGCCTCTGCACTGACAGCACCGAACATTTCCCCAGTCTATGTAGAGTCGGTGCACCGTAGGATACGAGTGAGCCGATTCGACCTCAACAGGAGTAATAACGTGAAAAAGGTGACTGCAGCGTTAGTGGCGCTGACCCTCGTAAGCACCATCCCGGCATTCGCTCAGGATGGTAGGATGAATTTCTTCATCACGAGTGCCGGCCCTGGTGATGGAGCGAACCTCGGCGGTCTAGAGGGCGCAGATCAGCAATGTACAGATCTCGCCTACGCAGCGGGGTTGGGCGATGACCTATTATGGCAAGCCTACCTCAGCACAATCGCGAGAAGTGGCATGTCTGCCGTTAACGCCCGTGATCGTATCGGTAGCGGACCTTGGTACAACTACGCGGGAGCAATGATCGCGCGTGATGTAACTCATCTTCACTCCGAAGATGTAAACCTTACCAAGGAGACGCAGTTGAATGAGAGGGGGAGCATTGTAAATGGTCGAGGTGATTCCCCGAACATGCACGATATCCTTACCGGATCGAATCTTGATGGTACGTCTTACGGAGGTGGTGAGGGCTACACTAATTGTGATAACTGGACCAGCAATGGCGAAGGCAGCACACGTGTTGGTCATCATGACCGTACAGGTGGAGGTGAGAACCCCGAATCATGGAACTCTGCCCACAACTCCAGGGGCTGTAGCCAGGAAAATCTTCAGGCTACCGGAGGAAATGGATTCTATTACTGCTTCGGCTTGCCAGATGAACAATTGGATGTGGAGCCTGGGCTACCTAGGGAGTAACAAATCCTGAGTATGCGAAAGCTTTGGATCGGGGCCCTCCTTTTGGGGGCCCCGATCTCACATGAGCTACTGATAGCTCAAGAGAATCCAGCAATAGACCCTTGGGGACTAACAGCGGTTAGCGGACTTGAGCTCGGGCACTATACGCTTAGCGAACGAGCAACAGGATGTACCGTCATTATCGCTAGAGACGGTGCAACTGGGGGGGTTGATGTACGCGGAAGTGCCCCGGGGACCAGGGAGTTAGCACTACTTGATCCAGTTAACAGCGTTGAGCGGGTGAACGCGGTTGTTCTCTCAGGTGGAAGTGCATTTGGTCTGGATGTGGGTTCAGGTGTCATGCGGTATCTGGACGAGGAGGATATCGGTTACCGCGTTGGACAAAAGGTTGTACCAATCGTTGTCGGGGCGATCCTGTACGACCTCGGACTAGAGGGAGACAGAAAGATCCGTCCCGGACCCGAGTGTGGCTACATCGCTGCTGAAACAGCATCGATTACGCCTCCAGAAGAAGGGTCGGTTGGAGCAGGCGCAGGTGCTACAGTTGGGAAGATGGGTGGAGGGAGACCCATGAAAGGCGGCTTCGGCACAGCATCAATCACGCTTGATAACGGCCTAGTGGTGGCGGCTGGCGTCGCGGTGAACGCGGTGGGTGATATCATTGATCCAGCAACAGGCGAAGTGGTAGCTGGGATGCTCAACCCGGATGGTGCGGGATTCCTGGATGCACGCAAAGTGCTCCGAGGTGAAGGTCGTAGCCAAGACCTCGAGCTTGGGATCGAGAGCGGCGCAAATACTACAATTGGGCTGGTGGCGACGAACGCAAGACTCACAAAAGCCCAGACGACGAAAATTGCCCAAATGGCACAAGACGGACTTGCTCGGACAATCTATCCAGCCCACACGATGGGAGATGGTGACACGGTTTTTGCTCTAGCGACTGGGACACTCGAAGGGCAAGAAAATGTGACCCTAATCGGAGCATTAGCAGCTGATGTAATGGCTGAGGCGATTCTTAGAGCGGTAAGGTTAGCTGAAGGCTTACCCGGGATTCCGAGTGTCTCGGATCTGGGTAGGTAGTAACAGACCACCTGCTCATGCGACCTAAAATTAGAAAAGCCAGATCCAGTTGAACTTGGACATGGAACAGAGCGTCGCACTCCAACTTGGAATCCTTATAGGCTATTCCGCCGCTCTCATTTTCTTCGGCCTTTGGGTCTCGAGGCGTGTCCGGGGGAGTAAGAGTTTCTTCGTTGCGGATCGAAGCCTTGGGACCGGGCTGATTTTTTCGACGTTTCTTGCAGCCAACATTGGAGCAGGGTCGATCATTGGAGCGGCGGGTCTTGGTTATTCAAATGGCATCTCAGCATGGTGGTGGGTCGGATCAGCTGGTATCGGATCACTATTACTGGCCATCTGGCTTGGACCCCGCATTTGGCGGATTGCTTCCGCTCACGGACTCTACACGGCTGGTGACTATTTAGAGTACCGATATGGCAGCTCGGTACGTGCAACAATCGCGGTCCTATTGTGGGTGCTCACGCTAATAATCTTAGCCGCACAGCTCATCGCGATGTCGCAAATCCTTGAGTGGGTCCTCGGAGCACCTCGATGGGCAGGAGCTCTTATTGGTGGCGTTGTGATGACCGCCTACTTCAGTGCCGGGGGACTGTTAACCTCTGCCTGGGTGAATATGGTTCAACTCGCTGTACTGTTACTCGGTTTCGCAATTGGTGTCCCGCTCGCTTTGTCGATTGCAGGTGGGTGGGAGGTCGTCGTAGCAGCAGCACCCACACCAGAATACTTGGATTTTTGGTCGGGACCTGGATCCGGTATCATCTTGGTCGCTCTGATCGTTCCAGCCTTCATCATCTCCCCTGGCCTGCTCCAGAAAGCATACGGTGCTTCGAGTGAGCGAGTGCTGCGAATTGGAATTGGTATACAGGGACTCGTCCTCCTCGTATTCGCAATGGCGCCACCACTCCTCGGGATGATTGCTCGAGTGTACATCCCTGATTTGGAACAAGTAGAATTCGCTGTACCCACAGTGCTAACGCTCGGCTTACCGACAGTTTTTGGTGCACTAGGTCTCGCGGCAGTCTTCTCGGCGGAAGTCAGTAGCGCCGATGCGATCCTATTTATGCTCTCCACATCCCTGTCAAAAGACCTCTATAAGCGTTATGTAGCCCCAGAAGCGACGGACGGTCAGGTTCTAAGGGTTGCCCGCTATGCGGCTATCATCGGCGGTGTTCTGGGCATCTTATTAGCAATTATAATCCCGACGGTGATCGATTCGCTCAGGGTATTCTACTCGGTGCTGAGCGTTAGTCTGTTCGTGCCAATCGCCTTCGGTTTACATACGCGGCGAGCCGGGGTACCGGAAGCTCTCTCAGCAATCGGGGTTGGAATCGCTGTGCTTTTCACTGTTCGACTCTCACGCCTTAGTGAAGTATCTGCTTTACTCGACCCCACACTGATGGGGATCATGGCATCGGCAGTTGCTTTTTTCTTAGTCTTCTTGGCCCGCCAAACACGCATCCAATAAAAAATGCGTTCTAAGCTTAAGGAGTAAATTGATGGTTTCGATGTTCAGTCTTGAAGGGAAGAACGCTGCCGTGGTGGGTGGTGCCTCAGGAATTGGCGAGGCAGTTGCAATCGCATTTGCCGAACACGGCGCATCCGTACTTTGCCTGGATGTTGATATCACAGGAGCATTAGACACAGCCGCAACAATCACCGATATGGGTGGTGAAGCAGATGCCGGCCAACTCAATATCTTAGACGGGAAAGCTGTTACTGCCGCTTTTGAGTCGTTCAATACTAAGAAGGGCTCTCTCGATATCGTCGTCTGCACACCTGGTGTAAATGTACGTAAGCCGATTCTGGATTACACGGATGAGGAGATTGACCGGGTACTCGGTGTGAACCTCAAGGGGAACGCACACGTGATCCAGTCTGCCGGACGGATCATGACATCCCAAGGATCAGGATCAATTATTCTTTTTTCTTCTATTCGATCAGTAGTTGTTGAGCCTGGCCAAAGCATGTATGCAGCCACTAAAGCAGGAATTGTGCAGATGGTTCGGGCCGCAGCTGCGGAGCTAGGTCCTTTGGGCGTGCGTGTTAATGCAATTGCACCGGGTGTGATCGATACACCGCTCACTGCACAGATTAAGGACAAACCGGCATGGTACTCGGCTTACGCTGAACGCAACATCTTCAAGCGCTGGGGGGGAGCACGAGAGATGGCCGGACCCACGGTATTTCTAGCGTCTGAAGCGGCAAGTTATGTGACTGGAACAGTCCTGTTTGCAGATGGCGGATGGACGGCAATCGATGGACGTTTCACACCCCCGGGTATGTAGATCCACTCCAGTATCGCTAAGGCTAATACGACGGGCACACAGGGCTCCTATTTTTTGTTACATTAGCGCTGTCCTGAACAAATAATCTCGCCCAAGATCTAGAATGCCGATTGCCACACCTGATCAGTTCAAGCAGATGCTCGATTCAGCCCAGAATTCTGAATACGCGTATCCCGCGATCAATTGTACATCTATCCTGACACTAAATGCTGCGATGAAGGGCTTCGCAGAGTCAAAATCCGATGGGATTATCCAGTTTTCAACGGGAGCGGGACAGTTCGCGTCCGGACTTGCGAATAACGATGCAGCCTACGGATGCATCGTGCTTGCAGAGGCCGCGCACACCCTCGCCCAGCAGTACGATGTGCTGATCGCTATCAACACTGACCACTGTCCACCTGATAAGGCAGAAGACTTCCTCAAACCGCTGATACGGGCCACAGCAGAGCGGCGGAGTAGAGGTGAAACGAACCTGTTCCAGAACCATATGCTCGATGCATCAAACCTGTCATTAGATGACAACATGGCCATATCCCAAGAGTACCTGCGCATGTGTGCCGAGCATGAGATCGTCCTTGAGGTGGAAGCTGGCGTTGTAGGAGGTGAAGAAGACGGTGCACACGGAACTGAAGATACCCCCGAGGAAAAGCTATACACTACACCCACGGATATGCTGTCTGTGTATGAAGCACTTCACGAAATTGGCCGCTTCACATTTGCGGCAACTTTTGGGAATGTGCACGGTCATTACAAACCTGGAGCTGTGAAGCTACGTCCAGAGATCCTCAAACAAGGGCAAGCTGCCGTAACCGATAAGTATGGCTCTGAAGCAGAGATGGACCTCGTTTTCCATGGGGGCAGCGGAAGCTTACTTGAAGAGATCCGTGAGACATTGGCATACGGAGTCATCAAAATGAACGTTGATACCGACACACAGTATGCGTTCACGCGACCGATTGTGGACCACTTCATGACAAACTATGAAGGCGTACTCAAGGTAGATGGAGAAATCGGCAACAAGAAAGTCTATGATCCACGATCATACCTGAAGAAAGCCGAAGGGGGCATGTCGGAAAGAGTATCAATCGCATGTGGCGACCTTCTCAGTGAAGGCAAGACACTCTTTGGACAGATCTAATAGATACCTCTCTTATATGTTCTCATGGCCTCCCCTGAAGAGTTGGCTCTATTCAGGAAATAGTCGCCTCTAACTGATACTCCGTTGTGATATCTATCGCAGGTGACAGCGTCTTATAAACCGGACATCTATCAGCGTGCATCTCATGCACACGTTGGACAGTATCCCGGTGCTCTTCTTCTGCCTCTAGCTGATAGGTGACGTGAATCCTGCGAATAACAAGTATCCCGTCCTCTGTCTCAACTTCTCCGCTAACCTGAGCGGTTAGTGTACCGTCACTGGCCTTGATCCCGCGCGCTTCCAGCGCGCCTCCGAAGGTTCCTAATAGTCAACCGCCAGTTGAGGCAATCACATAATCCAGCGTGGTAGTGATCTCACGTTCGGGTTCCACGCCATAGTGCTCTTGGATTGCACCGTGAACACCAAACTCGACTGGCCCTTCATGAGCCGGAAGCCAAGCGTGGCGGTGTGGGCCCTTGATACGCACAATCTCAATAGCAGAGGTATATACAACGTCAGACATGGGTCTACTCCCTTAAGGTCGAGCGCATCGTACAGCTCTATCAGGTACCCAGGCAACAGCAGACAGAAAACCCTATTTCAGGCCTTAAGACTCATTCGTAAATCACCCTGACCCATTTGCAGAGCAATATATTCGGTTTATCTTCGGTTTCTCCATTTCGAGATCAAGTGAGGTGGGCCCACAAACGTGGTGACAAGGTGATTCAAAGCACTCGGTGATGTGCCGGGTGGGTATGTGCGGAGATCAAGGACCCGGTAATGAACCCTTACATCGAGCTGCACTGTCATTCTGGCTTTTCTTTCTTGGATGGTGCCTCCCACCCGGAGGAGTTGGTCATGCGTGCTGTTGAGCTTGGCTACCCAGCCTTAGCTCTGACCGACCATAACGGCCTTTATGGTTCAATGGAGTTTGCGCAGACAGCGCGACTGTCCGGTCTCCAACCAATTACTGGTGCCGAGGTCACCCTTCGTGATTGCTTTCCGAATATGGAAGAGCCCAAAGATGGCCACCATGTCACTCTCCTGGCCGAATCCTCTTCCGGCTACTCCAACCTGTGTCGGCTTCTGACCGAAGCACACATGGGCTCAGAACGGGGCGATGCTCGACTTCCACTATCCTCCCTACTGGAGCTTTCCGAAGGATTGATCCTACTCACTGGATGTCGAAAAAGTCCGATCGCAGCAGCACTGGAATCTTCTGTAGCTGAAGCAGAAACGTTGACAAAGCAATTCGTGCAATCCTTTGGTCCCGGAAATGTCTTTGCTGAATTGCAAGACAACTGTGTCAAGGGAGACGCATCCCGTAACAAAGCACTTGCCCGCCTCGCGGGCCGTCTGGGACTTGGAGTCGTCGCCACAGGAAATGTCCACTATCACAGGCCAGAACGTCATCAACTCCAAGATATCCTGGTCTCAATCAAGAACAGGACTACACTCGAAGGCGCTCACAGAGCACGTCGGGCGAACCGTCTCTTCCATCTTCCGGAACCCTGGGAGATGCAACACCGTTTTGAAAATCGACCAGAAGCACTTACGAATACGCTTCTGATCGCCGAACGTTGTGCCGCCTTTGATCTGACCGAAGACATCGGGTACGAGTTTCCCAACTTTGAAGGATCAGATCATGGGGATGCTCTTAAAACACTCACTGCAATTTGTAAGGCCAAAATCTCCACGCTGTATGAGCCTGGAGGCACTGAGATAAAAGAGGCCGAGGAACGCCTACATACCGAACTCTCCCTCGTAGATCTGCACGGACTCGCAGGATTTTTTCTCGTCTACCGTGATATCATGTCACTGGCTAATGAGGTTGCACGGGAAGTTCGTGGAGACACACCTCGAGCCCGGTCTGGCCTACCTCCAGGCCGAGGCCGAGGCTCTTCAGTATCGTCAATCATCTGCTATTTGATTGGACTTTCTCACATCGACCCAGTAAAGAACAACCTCTTCCTAGGTCGCTTCCTTAACGAAGCACTTCAGAACGTTCCCGACATTGACCTAGACTTTCCTAGAGACATCCGAGAGAAGCTGATTCTTCGTGTCTATGAAAAGTACGGATATAACCATACGGGACTCGTTTGTACCTTCCCGACATACCGGCTTCGTTCAGCAGTCCGTGAAATTGGGAAAGCACTCGATCTGCCTATTGGTGAACTCGAAAAGCTATCCAAGCTCGCTGAGCACCGCTCAGCCTCCATGCTTGCTGAAGAAATCAGCGCTCTACCTGAGTTTAAAGCACGTGCAGATGCTCATCTCTGGAGACTGCTCGGTGAACTCGCTGAAAATATCTCTGGACTTCCACGCCATATTTCTCAGCACGTGGGTGGGATGATCATCTCAAGCCGTCCGCTCATCGAGATCGTTCCTCTTGAGCCCGCTGCCTGGGAAGGTCGAGTCCTATGCCAGTGGGATAAGGATTCGTGTGAAGACGCAGGTTTCATCAAAATCGACTTCCTCGCGCTCGGCATGCTCTCTCTGGTTGAGGACAGCATTGATCTGATCGCTCAACGTCATGACAAAGCCCCTGACCTATCACGTATCAATTTCGAAGAAAAGGCGATCTATGACCGCATTTGCTCAGGTGACACGGTCGGCTTGTTCCAGGTTGAGAGTCGTGCCCAAATCCAGATGCTTCGACGTACTCGCCCAAGAAACCTTGCTGAACTTGCTATTCAGGTAGCAATCGTACGACCCGGACCCATCGTGGGTGGTGCGGTAAATCCTTATGTGAAAAGGCGTGAGATAATTCGAGAAAATCCCAACTATGAGATCCCCTACCCCCATCCCCTCCTGGAAGAAGCACTCGGTGAAACACTCGGTGTGGTAATCTTCCAGGACCAGGTTCTCAAGATTTGTCAGGCACTTGCAAATTTCTCGGATGGCCAAGCAGAGGAACTGAGACGTGCGATGAGTCGGAAACGCTCCAAAGAAGCTCTCATGGCCCACTGGAAAAACTTCCGGAGAGGTGCATTAGCCAACGGAGTCGACGAGGCAACGGCACGTGAAGTATTCGCACAAGTGACAGCCTTCTCCGAATTCGGATTTCCAAAATCCCATGCTACTGCTTTCGGTCTGCTAGCGTACCAATCAGCTTGGCTACGCCATCACTACCCGACCGAATTCTATGTCGCACTCTTCAATAACCAGCCGATGGGCTTCTATTCACTCGACGCCCTCGGTCGGGATGCACGCCGCAATGGGATTCAAACGCTGCTCCCTCACATAAACAAAAGTGATGTAGTGTGTACCGCCGAGGGAACTGACTTGCGTATAGGGCTCGGATTTGTACGAAACTGGGGGACTGAAATCGCCGAGCATATCGTCAAGGAACGCAGGTGTAACGGCCCTTACATTTCTCTCACTGACTTCTTACGCAGAACACCCTCCGAGCTCCAGCGTCCTGCGATCGAGAACCTGATCTGGGTGGGTGGCTTCAACGAGTTTGGTCTCACCCGGCGCGAACTCCTCTGGCAAGCAGGGCTATGGCTCGGACCTGACACGAATAACAGCTGTAAACGCAGTCGTAATAATCACGCGCAGACTGAACTCGCCTTGGGCAATCCGTATGAGAATCTCTCTTTCCCGGAAGTTGAACAAACTGAACAGCTGATCGCTGAGTACCAAATGCTCCACTTCTCAACTGAACTCCACCCGCTATCGCTGCTCAAAAATGTCCTGCCGAAAGACACCCTGACCTCTGACCGACTTCCACTTCTCAGACAAGGGAGCACGGTGCGTGTTGCGGGGCTTGTCACAACACGTCAACGACCAGGCACTGCTAAGGGGTACGTCTTTGTGTTGATGGAAGATGAACACGGGCCAATCAACGTCATCGTGAAGCCTGATGTCTATAAACGAGACCGAAATGCCGTTCGCATGGAAACGTTTCTGGCTGTAAGTGGTCGACTACAAAAAGATGGCACTACGATTAACGTGATCGCCAACGATGTCCGAGCACTCCGTGTCCCTGGTACACCTATACACCAGCAAAAACTGCAGAAAAGCTCTTTGTCCGACGGCTTGGAGCATCCAACTAAACTGAAGCGAACCAGCACAGGGCCTTTCCGATATCTGACAGCCCTTCGGCAGAGCCCTCCAGATATCAAGAGTTTTACTTAAGCTGCGACTCTCAAAACAGCATATCTATCATGTGATTGATGCAAAGAAAGCTAGCCCCCCGGCCAAAAATTATTGGTGCGGTCTACATCGGGAGTGTAGCCATCAGGGTCGATCTCGACTCGTATCACAGATCCAGCTTCGCGCGGAATTTCGATCTCATACTGAGTATTGCCGGCAAGCCAGTGCTCCACAGGAATAATTTCTTCTAATTCTTCACCGCCTGATGTCCTTATACGTACCGAAGCTGGGAACAGAGCGAACCCCCGGTCTTCAATAACGACAGTCCCTCCTCCTCCTGTACGTGGCTGGACCAGACCAACCGCGTGGTCCAGCTTCCACGTATCGAAGTAGAACGACGTCCAAAACCAATCGAGATCCTGTTCTGCAAAGCGTTCGAAGGTGGCAAAAAAGTCCCACGGAGTGGGGTGCTTAAATGCCCACTCCGAAATAAAAGCTCGGTATGCGGCTTCCCACGTATCCTCCCCCATCAACTCTCTTAATGCCACCATTAGTGTCGCTGGCTTAGGGTATGAAGCGGTTCCATAACCCGGACCCGGCTCATACCAGTCACCGTGCCTCATCATGCTTTGCTCAAGTCCCTCTTGAGCTGCATACAAGTAACCTCTGGCTTCTACTCGATGATGGTCGACACCAGGCCAGAATTCTATGAGGCTTTCGTTCGCTAAAAAGGTTGTTGTGCCCTCATCCATCCACGCATGTCGTTTCTCATTTGACCCAACGATCATCGGGATCCACATATGAGCAAGCTCATGTGATGTGACGCTGAATAAAGCCTGTGCTCCACCATCCTCGTAAGGACCAATAAGAGTCAGCATCGGAAATTCCATCCCACCGTTGATGATGTCTGCACCCTCAACTGATGTCATGTGAGGCCAAGGATAGCTGTAACCCGTATAGGCTGAATGATGCTCAATTGATTGCTTTGCATATTGCCACTGCTGCGTCCACAGCGGCGCCCGGTCCGGACGCCAAAAGGAGTGGATTAGCACACGGTCATCCTCACCATCATCATCCCGGTCAGGAACCAGTGCTGAAGTTGCATCCCAGCGCTGTATGTTAGACGTCGTCCATGTGAAATCTCGGACACTATCAGCCGTGAACCGATAGGTTAGCATTCCATCATCGGGATATGCTGTGACCGTCCCTGCATCTCTTTCAGCCTGTCCCGCAATCGTCACCAGTTCGTCTGAGACAGCAGCTTCCTCAAGACGGTCGAGCGTCAGTGCTGAGAAAACCTCTTCAGAGTTCTCTAGTGAACCGGTAGCCATCACTGTCCAGCCAGCGGGCACCGTCAGAGCAACCGAGTAATCTGCGAATCCGTCATAGAATTCTGCATTCCCGAGATAGGGCTCTACATCCCAAAGTCTGAGATCATCAAAAACAGCCATCTTCGGGAACCAGTAGGCAACAAAATACATCTCATGATCTGAGTGACCCATTCGGCCTGAACCATTCTGAGGAAGGGTCACCTCCCATCCAATCTCGAGTTCAAGTGTGTCCCCTTCCTCAACCGGCAAGCTCGGTCGGAGTTCAAGCAACGTTCCGTCAACTCTATAGCTGGGACCTTCCTCTAAATCCCCCTCACTCAATTCTTCTCCATCCGCAAATACGCTGGTCAGAGTTACACCACCAGTGATTTCCTCAGAATTCAAGCGAGGTGAACCCTCCTTATGAAGGTTCTGCAACAGATACAAGAAAACGCTTGGCAACGTCGCAGGCGCATTGTTTGCATAACGGATTCGGGCTGTGCCCTCTAGATGCCCTGTCTCGGGGTCTAGCAGCGCATTGAGATCATATGAGACCGACTGCTTCCAGTATGAATGGCCCGGGCTCCCATCCTCACTTCTCCACCCTCGAGAAAGTGCTCTCTCATAGAACTGCGGAGGAACTACCGGAGCTGGAATTGGCCTTAATGACGAATCATTCTGCTGCACTACCATAGCAGCCGCAGAAGGTATAGTGATGAGCATCACCAACGTGCTAATCCCTAGGATTCGAGTACCGAGAGCGAATACCTGGCCTATCAAATCACGTACCCCCATCTGGTTAAGGTCAGTCTCTATTTAAGGATTTCGCTTTAAATAGAAAGCTACACCTTCCCAATCTATCGATGCAGAAAACATCTCGAAGTAGCGGATTGCCCTTTCTGGACCCATGTATTTTGCCAGTTCTTCACGCACCTCGTTTCCAAATCGCTGTGCGTCTTCATCGTCACCATTCGCGAGACCTATTCGCACTCTGGCTTCGAGTTCATTAAGGCAATCCTGAAGCTCGCTGCAGCGTCCATCAACATCTTCATAAATACCAAAGTGAGTCACCGCAAATCTTTCTGAGCCTAACTGACGGATTTCTGAAAGCGTGTCAGCCCAGGCGCGCAGATCCACCGAAGGTGGTGGTGTCGGAGGATGAGTCGGACCACCTGACAGAACAATCCCCATCGAGTCACCCGAAAAAAGCGTACCATCACGCTCATCCAAATAGGCAAGATGGTGGTCAATGTGACCAGGGGTCGGCAAAGGACGGAGTCCCTTCCGGGGGTCATACTGACCCTGATACCAGACTCTTATTCGCTCATTCGCGACCGGTTTCATCTCCCCCCATAGGCGGTCATGCGCGTCCCCGAATGTTCTCCTAGTGCTAGCTACCAGCCGATCGGGATCAGCTAGATGTGGTGCTCCATCTTCGTGGACATACACAGTTGCATGTGGAAATATCTGACACAGGTCGCCAGTGGCCCCTGCATGATCCAAATGAATATGGGTCAGCAGTATATGCCGAAGATCCTTACTGCCAATCCCATGAACGGCGAGTTCTGATGTAAGCCTTTCAAGTGTGGTTGTTGGACCTGGATCAACGATGGCAGGCTCTTCTCCATCGATCAGATAGCACGCGATTGCACCCTCAAGCCCCAAATGGAGGAGGTCTATACAGACCGGTGTAGTCACTGCTTTCTGCTCACCCACGCTCCCCGATGGGTATGTAGTCACGAACATCTGACCCTACATAAATTTGACGCGGTCGAGCAATCCGTTGTTCTGGATCTCTGAGAAGCTCATCCCACTGCGCTAGCCATCCAACAGTTCTTGGGATCGCGAAAAGGACCGGGAACATTTCCACGGGGAAACCCATTGCTTGATAGATCATACCAGAGTAAAAATCGACGTTTGGATACAGATTACGCTCGATGAAATAATCCTCATTTAGCGCGATTCTTTCAAGCTCTAATGCTATGTCTAGCAGTGGGTTACGCTCTGTTACCTCAAAAACCTCATCAGCTGTGCGCTTGATGATGCTGGCACGGGGGTCGTATGCCTTATAAACCCGGTGACCGAAGCCCATAAGCCGTTCTTTTTTTGCCTTTACACGCTCAATAAACCCGGGGACATTATCCAGCGTACCAATACGCTCGAGCATCCGAAGCACGGCTTCGTTAGCACCGCCGTGCATAGGGCCATAGAGAGCCGCCATCGCCCCTGCAAGTGACGAGTATGGGTCTGTGCCAGAAGATCCAATGGCACGCATCGTTGTGGTCGAACAGTTCTGCTCATGATCCGCATGAAGGATGAATAAAACGTCCAAAGCCCGCTCTAGTACCGGATTTGGCTCCTCGTAGTCTTTGGCTTCAATACGAAACAGCATGTTTAGGAAGTTTGACGTGTACGAGAGTTCATTCTCAGGATACACGTAAGGAAACCCTTTAAGACGTCGATAAGCATATGCAGCCATCGTCGGCATCTTCGCTACCAGCCTCACGATCTGCTGCCAGCGCACGTCAGGATCTCTAACTTCCTTAGCTTCCGGATAAAACGTCGAAAGCGCACTGACCGCACTAACCATCATCCCCATTGTGTGGGCATCGTACCGGAAGCCTTCAAGCAAATCCTTCAGGTTTTCATGCACATACGTATGAGTCGTAACATCATTTACGAACTCTGCGAGTTCAGTGTCAGTTGGCAACTCTCCCTTGAGTATCAGGTATGCGACTTCCAAATGGGAACTTTGCTCCGCAAGCTGTTCGATCGGGTACCCACGGTAACGGAGGATCCCTTCACCCCCGTCGATATACGTCACTGTACTATAGGTTGATGCGGTATTAGTGAACGCTGGGTCATAGGCCATCATCCCAAAGTCAGTATCCTCGACCTTGATCTTTCTCAGATCCATGGCCCGGATAACATCACCCTCCAGGATATTGACCTCGTAGTCTCGCCCTGTCCGGTTATCACGGATTGAAAGGGTGTTCTTCGGATCGCTTACATTATCGCCCATCGTTTCTCCAGCGAAGCTGCTTCCTGCAGCTATATCTCTATCTCAGGATCAAGCAGCTTAGTTGCCTCCATAGCCCTTTATTATATAGACGTGTGGAGTACCTCCCAAGGGCATGAGGCACAACACGATCCAGCTTTTGGTGATTGCACCCTACCAACGTGTCCTCCAGCCTAAACGGTTTTCGACCTTTGATTTTACGGGAGCGCCTCGCTGGCTTATATACAAGGGGTCGCGCTTAAGCTGTAGTTCAGCGATTTGTTGTGAAACATCAACGAGAGGTCGTCATATGAGTCAGAAAGGTCTGTTGTGGGGATCGGTAGTTGTTGCTGCATTAGCAACGCTTCTTCCGGATATGTTTGCGTATTACGCACTCGTGCTAGTGCTACTCGGTCTCGTCATGGGAATCGCAAATCCAATTGAAGACGTGGCCACTCGGGTAGCGATGTACGTACTGGCTGTTTTTCTGCCAATCATCGCAGATGCCGGTGGGGACCCCGCAAGGGGCACACCAAATGACGGAGTGTTGATGGACATTCCAGTTCTTGGCGAGTTTTTGGTTGGTTTTCTAGGCAACCTCGCTACGGTCATCGCCGGTGTAGCAATTGCAAGTTTCTTACTTGTTCTCTACAAGGGACTTATGGCAGCTGGAGACGACTCCGATGATGGAGCTGCTGAACCAGAAGCCACTGAGCCAGAAGTCGCTGAGCCAGAAGTCGCTGAGCCAGAAGTCGCTGAGCCAGAAGTCGCTGAGCCAGAAGTCGCTGAGCCAGAAGTCG